>Ga0307375_10000027_pt1 | contig 206292 bp, 163 predicted proteins | sample TR1MG_FD_202531 | JGI IMG/M metagenome (GOLD analysis project Ga0307375, IMG submission 202531) | Soil microbial communities from Risofladan, Vaasa, Finland - TR-1 | ecosystem: Environmental > Terrestrial > Soil > Coastal area > Acid sulfate soil | place: Finland: Risofladan, Vaasa...
ATCCGGCAGCACCTACAGGATCGGCAGCACAGAGCTTCTGCGCTATCGATCTTCCGACCGTAGCCAACCTCAGTGCAACAGGAACAGCAGTACAATGGTATACGATAGCAACAGGCGGCACTCCGTTATTATCGACAGATGCCCTTGTTACAGGTACATATTATGCAAGCCAGACAGTAGGAAGTTGTGAGAGTGCTACCAGGTTAACAGTAACAATAACACTAAATCCTTCTGTTCCAGTAAGTGTCTCAATAATAGAAGATCTTAATAATGTCTGCGCAGGGACTACAGTAACATTCACCGCAACACCTGTAAACGGTGGTATTACACCTGCATATCAATGGTACAATGGTGCAACCTCTGTTGGTACAGACAGCCCGACTTATGCATACGTTCCTGCTGATGGAGATGTGATAACAGTAGTTCTTACATCAAGTGAGACATGCCAGAGCGGAGGACCTGCCACATCGAATACAGTTACAATGGTAGTCGATCCGGCTCTCCCTGTCAGCGTAACGATAGCTGAGGATGCAAACGATGTTTGCGAAGGCATCACAGTAAGCTTCACAGCTACACCGGTTAATGAGGGAGTAACACCGTCATACCAGTGGAGTGTCAATGGTTTAAATGCAGGAGGCAACTTACCTGCATTCTCATATGTGCCGGTTAACGGAGATGTTGTAAATCTTATCCTTACTTCCAGTGAGACTTGCCAGAGTGGAGGACCAGCTACGTCAAATAACATCACTATGAATGTAAATCCAGTTCTTGCTGCAAGCGTATCTATAGCAGCTGATGCCAATCCGGCATGTACAGGAAGTAACGTTACATTCACTGCTACACCGGTTTACGGTGGCATAACACCATCATATCAATGGTATAACGGAGTGACAGCTGTTGGAACAGACAATGCTGTTTATTCATATACTCCTTCAGATGGCGATCTTATAACGGTTGTACTTACTTCCAGTGAGACATGCCAGAGCGGTGGTCCCGCAACTTCAAATGCAATAACAATGTCTGTTAGTCCGGGACTGCCTGTAAGCGTAACAATAGCAGAGGATTTAAATAATGTTTGTGAAGGAACAACAGTAACCTATACAGCCACACCGGTTAATGGAGGAACAATACCTTCATATCAGTGGTATAATGGTGCAACTGCTGTCGGAACAGACAATCCTGTATTCTCTTATCTCCCTGCAGATGGTGATATTATTACGGTAGTGCTTAGCTCAGGCGAAATATGCCAGAGTGGTAGTCCGGCAACTTCCAATGCAATAACAATGACTGTGAATCCACCTCTGCCTGTCAGTGTAACAGTAGCAGAGGATGCAAACAATGTTTGTGAAGGAACAACAGTAACATTTACAGCCACACCTGTTAATGGAGGCACAACCCCTTCATACCAGTGGTATAACGGGGCAACTGCTGTTGGATCTGGCAGTCCTGCATACTCCTATGTACCTGCAAATGGCGATGTTATTACCGTTGTTCTTACTTCAAATGAAATATGCCAGAGTAGTGGTCCGTCCACATCTAATGCAGTTACTTTAGTTGTTAACCCGATTCTGCCTGTAAGCGTTTCGATTGCTGCTGATATCAATCCCATATGTGCCGGGGCATCAGTTACCTTAACTGCCACACTTGTTAACGGCGGACTTACACCATCATATCAATGGTATAATGGTTTGACTCCTGTTGGTACAGACAATGCAGTTTATTCATATGTGCCGGATGACGGTGACATTATCACGGTGGTTCTAACTTCCAGCGAGGCATGTCAGAGCGGAGGTCCGGCAACATCAAATGCAGTTGTCATTGCAGTTAGTTCCCCCATTAATGTGACCTCAATACCTGGCAATATTTTATGCACAGGTTCAGCCACTGGTGCCATTGATGTTACAGTAGCTGGCGGTAGTGCTCCTTACAATTACGTATGGACAGGAAACGGAGTTGTTCAGGGAATTGAAGATCAGACAGGACTTACTGCCGGCTCTTACAGCGTGGTTGTAACGGATGCGAATAACTGTCAGGCTACTCCTCATGATATTACTTTGACTGAGCCTGCAACTGTCCTTTCAGGTAATATATCAACCCAGACAAATGTATCATGTCCAGGCTCGGTTGATGGTAGTGTGACTGTTGATGGAGCAGGAGGAGTAGCTCCATATGAATTCAGTATAAATGCCGTTGGATATCAGGTCTCAGGTACTTTCAGTGGTCTTGGTTCAGGATCTCATATAATTACAGTACGTGATGCCAATTTGTGTACAGCGGATATTGCTGTATCAATAACAGAACCAACCGCTATTGCAATAAGTAGTATAGTTGTTGATGCATCGTGCCCTGATACCCCGGATGGCAGCATTTCACTTGACCTGTCAGGAGGTACTCCTCCATATAATGTTATATGGTCTGATGGAGTAACTTCGGTTAACAGGACGAATGTAACAGACGGAACTTACAGCGTAATTGTAACCGATGCCAACGGTTGTGCTGCTTCTGTTGATAGTGAAGTAGGAGTTGTGGGATCGGAAACTTGTCTTGTGGTTCAGGAGATTATTACACCAAATAATGATGGATTCAATGATACATGGAAAATAAGGAATATTGAACTATTCCCGGATGCAGAAGTGCTTGTATATAACAGATGGGGCAGGCTGGTCTTTAAAACAAAGAACATATCTGCCAATGAATGGGATGGAACATCAAACGGGAAACAGATGCCAAATGATTCATACCATTATATTCTGCATCTGAATAATGGCTCAAAACCACGATCCGGAGTGGTAAGTATTTTAAGATAATTTTACCTATATGAAGGGAAAATTAATAAGACTATTTAAAACTATAATATCTGGCATAGCCTTATTCTTTATTTCTGGCATCATTTCAGGCCAGCAGGTACCAATGTATTCACAATACATAATGAATGGCTTCCTGGTTAATCCATCATTTACCGGCAGAGATGGATATACAACGGTTAACCTTACTGTAAGGGAGCAATGGGTAGGGATGGCAGGATCGCCAAGTACCTATGCTGCCAGTTTTCAGACGAGGCTTCTTAAGAATAGTTATATTTCAAAATCGACCTCTGTTAAGAAAAAGCTTGTTAAACCGACTAAAGGAGGAAAAGTTGGGGTTGGAGGATATCTCTTTAATGATAACAATGGAATCATGAGAAGAACAGGGTTCCAGGCTATGTATGCATACCATATCTCGATGGGTAGAACCGAAGGGATGCCAAATAACCTGGCATTCGGACTTGCCATGACCGGTTACCAGTATTATGTAAATACAGAAGGACTGATATATGAACCAAATGATCCATTAATAAATTCATATGACAGGTCAGTATTTATTACAGATTTCAATTTCGGCGCAAGTTTTACCACTTCGAGGTACTATGCAGGTTTCGCCATGACTAATTTACTAAGGGGAAATCTTATATTCGGAGATACTTCCAGGGTCGACAGAAATGAACTTGGTCATTTCTTCCTTACAGGGGGTATGAAGTTTCCACTTAATGCTGACTGGACTCTTGAACCTTCAGGCTTTATTAAATCATCGGATATGTTATTTAAATCAATTCAGATGGATCTGACAGGAAGGGTTTATTATAAAAATGATTACTGGGCAGGTCTCTCTTACCGGACAGGTGATGCTATAATCCTGATGCTTGGGTTAAAATATGACAGATTCTATTTTGCCTATGCTATAGACTTTACCCTGACCGACATCAGATCGTCAACATATGGCACTCATGAAATAACAATGGCGGTAAAATTCGGAGAAAGTGCAAGACGTTACCGATGGATAAATGCTTATTAACAAGTTGAATAAATATAGAGGCGAAGTATTTTTCTTCGCCTTTTTTGTTATATTCATGTTTGTTTAAAATTCCCGGTTTTCGATTGACATCAGGGAATTATCGCTGCTCTTATGATAAGGAATTTATTCAGGATTTTACTGATGGTATTATTGTTTAGCGCAATACTTCCTTGCTTATTCAGTCAGGGGACAGAATCAGATCGTATAAGGATTATGTTCTATAATGTTGAAAATTTTTTTGATATTAAAGATGATTCCCTGAATAATGATGAAGATTTTCTTCCTGATGGTGTAATGCGTTGGAATTACAGTCGTTACAATAAAAAGTACAATTCTCTCTACAAGACAATAGTCTCGGCGGGTGAATGGAATATACCTGATATTATTTCCTTTTGCGAAGTTGAGAACCGAAAAATCCTGCAGGATTTATTGTTTAATACATATCTGTCGAAATGTGAATTTGGAATTGTTCATGAGGAATCACCTGATTTGAGGGGAATAGATGTTTGTTTGATTTACAATAAAAAATCAATTGAACTTCTTGGCTATAGATATCTGATTCCTGAAAACATAAAAGAGTTTCACACGAGAAGCGTACTATATTCCTGTTTTCTTGTAAAAACTGACACCATTCATCTCTTTGTAAATCACTGGCCATCAAGAAGAGGGGGATCATTGGCCGGAGAAGATCTGAGGATATCAATTGCTACAATGGTTCATGAAGTATGCGATTCAGTTTTCAGAGTAACTTCAGGTATGGCAAAAATAATTATATGTGGAGACTTTAACTCAACTCCTGGTGATATTGAAATAGAGACACTTCTCAACTCTGATTTTTCTAGTTCAAAGCTGATAAACCTGGCAGAGAACCTGGCGGCGAAGGGGGAAGGTTCATACAGGTATAAAGGAATCTGGGAAATGATCGATCAGGTAATTGTTTCAGAATCATTGATTAACAATGAATCCGGATTGGGAACTGCGATTAATTACTTCCGGATCTTTAAGCCCGGATTTTTACTCGAAAAGGACCCTTTGTATCCTGGATCTTCACCGTTCTCAACCTATCGCGGATATAGATATCATGGCGGATATAGTGACCACTTGCCTGTACTTCTTGACTTGATAACTAAATAGTGGGATCGACTGGTATAAGCCCAAGATCCTTCCCTTTTTCGATCATCAGTTTCCAGGCTGCCTCATGTTCATTGGGAATATCACCTTCAATAATAGCTTCGCGAATGGCATTCTTTATTATACCAACCTCCCTTCCTGGTTTTATACCAAAAGCTTTAATAATTTCGCTTCCATCAACAGGTGGCTGGAAATTTCTGAGAGCATCTTTTTCTTCAATCTCCTTCAGCTTCTTCCTGACAACGCTGAAATTATCCAGATGCTTTGTCTTTTTCGTCTCATTCTTTGAGGTTATATCCGCTTCACAAAGCAGCATAAGGTCATCAATGTCATTCCCCGCCTCAAAAAGCAATCTTCTTATGGCTGAGTCTGTTACAGTGTCATGGGAGAGCACTATGGGCCTTAGATGAAGGTCTACAAGCTTCTGGACATATTTCATCTTTTCATTTAAAGGAAGCCTTAGCTCACGAAATATTTCAGGAATCATTTTTGATCCGATATATTCATGACCGTGAAATGACCATCCTGTATCAGGGATATACTTTTTGGTAACCGGTTTTGCAATATCATGAAGAAGAGCTGCCCATCTTAGCCATAAGTTATCGGTCTTTTTACTTATATTATCAAGGACCTTAAGAGAATGATGAAAATTGTCTTTATGTGCTTTGCCTTCAAGTGTCTCTACTCCCTTCAGTTTGTCAAGTGCAGGAAGGATGATCCTGAGTAACCCGGATCTGTCAAGCATATTCAATCCTTTTGAAGGATGGGAGCAGAGAATAATCTTATTGAGTTCAGCAACAACTCTTTCAGGTGAAACAATTTTTATCCTTTCAGTATTTTTTTTAATGGAGTGAAAGGTTTCCTGGTCAATACTAAAATTAAGTTGGCTTGCGAACCTGATGGCTCTCATCATCCTGAGAGGATCATCGGAGAAAGTTGTGTCAGGATCAAGTGGAGTTCTGATTACCTTGTTCTCAATGTCACTTAGTCCTCCAAATGGGTCAAGCATTTTCCCGTAAGTTCCTCCATTTAGGCTAACTGCCAGTGCATTTATTGTAAAATCCCGTCTTTTCTGGTCATCCTCAAGTGTACCATTTTCCACTACAGGTTTCCTTGATCCCCTTGAATATGACTCTTTCCTGGCGCCAACAAATTCTATTTCATACTCTCCAGCCCTGAACATCGCAGTGCCAAAGTTCCTGAAAACAGTAACCTTTATACCCTTTCCTATTTTGCGGGCAGCTTTGCGTGCAATATCAATACCGCTTCCAACTACTACAATATCTATGTCTTTGTCTGAATGTTCCCGATTTAAAATAGAGTCTCTCACCCAGCCACCGATCACATATGCTTCAACATGTTCAGCATCAACTACACTTGAGAGAGTTTCAAAAATTTTGTCATTAAGACATATATTCATATATAGATATGACAATTTGTAAGAATAATCATGACAAAGTTACAATTTATACTCAATTTTGAGTAACTTATGGGTTAAACAGATACATGGCATAAAGGTTGTCATAATAAAAACAAGGAATTATTATGAATATTAAATAAATAAAAACAAGATGGTAGAGCATTTAACAAAGGAGACCTTCCTAAACAAGGTTTTCAATTTTGAGACTAATAAAGAGTGGAAATTTGAAGGTGAGAAACCATGTATAATTGATTTTTATGCTGACTGGTGTGCTCCGTGCAAAATGGTGGCGCCTGTACTTGAAGAACTTGCAAAGGACTTTGATGGCAAGCTTGATGTTTATAAGGTGAACACGGAAGAGGAGCAGGAGCTTGCTTCAGTTTTCGGAATACGCAGTATCCCTTCTTTTCTTTTTGTTCCCGCCACGGGACAGCCACAGATGGCAATGGGTGCTTTGCCAAAAGATACATTCGTTAAAGCATTCAAAGACGTACTTGGTGTAGAAAAATAGGCTGTTCGTCAAAAAAGGAGCAGTATCCGATAAATAGTATACCTAAATTGAAACAATTACCCTCGTTTTATCGTTTAAATAATAATAGTTGAAAAAAGCAGGGTAATAGGTTTTTTTTCATGGATTTAGGTTTAGGGTATCAAGAATTGGGTCACGCTGAAGCGTGATCCTTTTTTTTAAGACAGATCTCTGAAAATGCTATTAATCTCTTCTTCTGTGGTCCTCAGTTTTTTCTGACATAGTTTAATCAACTCCGAAGCTTTTTTTACTTCAGCCGAAAGCTTGTCTACATCAAGCTCGCCGCTTTCAATATTCCTAAGTATCTCTTCAATTTTGAGAAGTGAATCATTGAATGAAAATTCTTTCTTTGCCATGATTATAATTTTCTATTTTTTATCATACTTGCCTGTCACTTTACTTGATATCTTACCATCACTGAATTTTGTTTCAATTGTATCATCAATGGAAATCAGTTCAGAATCCTTTAAAATCCTCCCATTCAAAGATGTTATTGTGTAGCCTCTCTTAAGAATATTTTCCGGATTCAGAATATTAAGACTTGTTCCCATTGTAAACACCTTTTCTCTGTTTCGCTTAAGCAGATCGCGCGTTTTTGTAATAATACCTGACTTTAATGACTCGATATATACGTCTTTGTTTGAATTTAAAGATTTCGATTCTGATTCCAGTTTAGATTTGTGATTGGCTATTATTAACCTGGCTCTGTGTATTTTGTCCTTCCCCAGATTTAATATCTCAATTGATACATCAGACAGACTCTTTCTGAAATCTGAAATCATTATCCTGGTAAGAGGTGAAATAATATTTTTAGATCTGTCAAGACGTTCTTTAAATTCATCAAGAACACCCAGGGTCAGAGTCTTGATGTCAGTTCCCATTTCTATCAGGTGGTTTTCAGTTGTATTTATGCATTCAACCAGAAAGTTTGCCACTGCAGTAGGAGTCTTAAGTGGTTTGCATGCAACCATGTCTGTGACAGATAAATCCTTTTCATGTCCAATCCCTGTAATTACAGGAAGAGGGAACTGCGTAACATAATAGGCAATATTGTAGTTGTCGAACCAGCTCAGATCAGTCTGAGAACCACCTCCTCTTATAATGACAACAACATCAAACATTTCTGCACTTGATGCTATTCTGTTCATGGCATTGATTATGCTTTGTTCAGTTTCGCTTCCCTGCATTACGGCATCAAAAAGAGCTGTATAGTAAACATATCCGTAGTTATTCGTCCGAAGCTGATCCATGAAATCAGAATAGCCGGCAGCTGTACGCGAGGAAATTACAGCAACTCTTTGCGGCACAAGTGGTATCTCAAGCTCTCTGTTCATCCCGAAAACACCCTCATCTTCAAGCCTCCTGATTATCTGCATCCGTCTGGCAGCCATTTCTCCCAGTGTAAAGGATGGATCTATGTCAGTAATTACAAGGCTTAATCCATATAGCTCATGGTATTCGATTTTTCCCTTTAAAAGAACTTTTAACCCTTCTTTCAGTGTTTCCCCGGTGGCATTTTCAAAGAAAGATTTGATGAACCCATACCGGCTGCCCCAGATAACTGCCCTGATCCTGGCCTTGATTTTTATTTCATCTGTCTGTTTTTCAATAAGTTCAAGATAGCAGTGGCCAGAGTAGTTTTGCTTGATCTCTGAAATTTCTCCGATAACCCAGTAGAAATCAGGTAAAGCCAGATATAAGGAATCCCTGATTATTACCTGCAATTCCGATAAGGAGAATCTGCCTTGCATTTTCAATTTCTGAGTTTAATAATCTTATGTACCGAGCTGGCAGCAGGGGTAGTTAATCTTATTAGATATAAACCCTGTTCCCTGTTCACAAGCTCATTTATTTTAAGGCTCCTTCCTGCAAAGGTATCAATTTTCTTTTTCCAGATGAGTTGACCTGTTGATGTAAATATCTCTGCAATAACTGATTCGTACTGTTCTCTGAATATAATTTCAAATTCACCTGTGGTAGGATTGGGTCCGGCAACCGAAAATTGATCGGGAACGATTAAAAACAAATCCTGAAGTTTTATGAGTGCCTGACTCAAATCAGGAATTCCAAAACCATAGAGCGAATCGGGTGCAGTATATCTGTCTGCTGATTCCCTGAGAGCCTTTATAATATCAGTGTTTCTTACTCCCGGAACAGCCTGCATCAGGCAGGCTGTCATTCCACTTAAAACAGGACAGGAAAAAGATGTGCCATTTACCCTGACTACTGAAACAACAGATGTCTGGGCAGGTACAGCAACTCCCATTGCAGTGTTGTCGGGTTTAATTCTTCTGTCATATGCGGGTCCGGCTGATGAAAAATCAGAAATCAGGTTATATCCGTCAACAGCTCCAACACCAATTACACTGTCTCCATCAGAAGGACATATAATCCGTTTCCATGTTTTATTCCGTTCGTTGCCTGCACTGCTGAAAACAACCATCCCTTTTGATGCGGCAATATCGGCTGCTATCGTAACAAAAGCTGTTTCACCATCGAGATCAGAGTAGTTATAACTCATTGACGGATCATCAAATGTCGAATACCCAAGTGAAGTTGTTATTATGTCAGCACCAGAGCTATCCGCAAATTCTGCACCCGCAGCCCAGTAGTCTTCCTCACATGGAAATTCTGAAGTTACATCTTCTGTCTTAAGAAGCAGATAATCAGCCTGCTGCGCAGTACCCTCGATAACATATGGCAGCTTTCCCGCAAGGACTGAAAGAACAGCAGTACCATGTGAACTTGAATTATATACATATTCAGAATTCTGAACAAAATCAAATGTTGCTTTGATTCCATTTCTGCTCCTCATGCCAGCAAGGGATGATATCTCTTCCGTATTATCGAATCCTCCGTCAAGAACTGCTATCAGTATCCCATTGCCATTATATCCCTGGTTGTGAAGAATATAGCCATTCAGCATTGTGATCGGTCGGTCGTAAGGATAATCATACGTTTCTTCAAGGCTGAGAAATAGCTTATCTGATGCTATATTCTTTTTGCCAGGAATTTTTACTGTTTTGACGGAACTGACATAAGTCAGATCAGTAATATTATCGATATTAAATGATGTGGTGCTTTTAAACAAGGCAGTATTCATCCATTTTGAAGTACAGTGGAGAGTAAGTCCCATTGATATGATTTCATTGATATATTGCCTGTTGACAGGCAAATCCCTGTAATCGAGTAGATCAATACCGGCTTTTTCCCTTCTTAAAACAGCTTTTTCAGAGAGAAGTTGTGAAGGGATGTAATCATCAGGTCTGGTATCCCCTTTATCAATAAAATATATCCTGTAGAAATAATTATAATCTGTTGGCTGTCCCTGCGCCAGCATTGTAAGAATGATAAACAAGATGCAACCTGAAAATCTTACCATATATTTCCTGTTTTCTCAGGATCAGGCATTCTGCCTTTATTCAATTCAAGGGAATCGAGGTAGTCAGAAGAATCAATGTCCATCTGCCGGTCATTCGTGACACCATTTGAATACTCCATTTTGTATTTCAAACTGCCATCCTTTTCGTATACTAACCAGGTGCCATTTCTTTTGTCATTTAAATAATCACCTGAGAACTGTAGTTTGTCATTGTCAAACCAGGCTTCGAATTTTCCGTTTATTTTGCCGTTAAGATAACTGGATCTAAGGCTGAGGTTGCCATTTGAATAATATTTTATCCATTCACCCTGTGCTGTATCATTATTAAAATTCATTTTTTCGGCAACAGTACCGTCAGGATAAAACTTAACAGAACTGCCGTTCCTCTTATTTCCGGAATAGCTCTCCTCACTCACCATATATCCATCAGTAAATTCAGAGGAAAACTGCCACAGACCCTCTTTCTTCCTGTTAATATACTTGCCACTGGCAGCAAGATAACCATTTGGATGATAGATTTTTGCATCTACTTCGGTGCCGTTATTGCTGTAAATGAGAACTGACTTTATTGTACCGTCGGAACTGTATCTTTTAAACTCCCCTACAGGATTATTATCCTTAAAGAATCCTTCGTACATAATTATATTATCCGGATACCTTTTTATCCAGTGCCCCTGTTTCATGCCTGCATTATCGGTTCTGTTCAGGTCCGTATCTATCTGCGAAAACAACAGGGACGGGATCAGTAAAATCAGGAATGTCAATAATAATCTGGAATTCATAAAGTCTGGAGAATTATTTAATAAAAGTACAAATAATAGGGATAAGAATAAAAAAGGGAGCTTAAATTGCTCCCTTTCTGAATTTTTATCTGGTTATTTACTTAACTTCTTCGAAGTCAACATCGGTGACCTCATCATTGCCGCCTTTGCTGCTTTGAGGCCCGGCCTGGTCGGCATCTGGCTGAGATGAGGGTTCGCCAGTTGTATTCTGAGCTGTTTTGTACATCTCCTCTGATGCAACCTGCCATACGGAGTTCAGTTCGGCAAGTGCTTTGTCAATCGCATCAATATCCTGTGCTTTGTGAGCCTCTTTAAGTTTAGTAAGAGCATCTTCGATAGCAGGTTTCTTATCTTCAGGCAGCTTATCGCCGAATTCCTTCAGCTGTTTTTCTGTAGTAAATATCATACTGTCAGCAGTATTTAACTTTTCTACTTTTTCACGTGCCTGTTTATCTGCTTCAGCGTTAGCCTGGGCTTCATCGCGCATCCTCTTTATTTCGTTATCGGTAAGGCCAGATGAAGCTTCAATCCTTATTCTCTGTTCTTTTCCGGTACCTCTGTCTTTTGCTGCTACATGAAGAATACCGTTTGCATCAATATCGAAGCTCACTTCAATCTGCGGTACGCCTCTTGGTGACGGTGGAATACCGTCGAGATGAAATCTTCCGATTGTCTTATTTCCGGCAGCCATTGGCCTTTCACCCTGAAGCACATGTATCTCAACTGAAGGCTGGCTGTCGGCAGCTGTTGTAAATACCTCAGTTTTCTTGGTTGGTATTGTAGTGTTAGATTCGATGAGCCTTGTCATCACTCCACCCATAGTTTCAATTCCAAGAGAAAGAGGTGTAACATCAAGCAGCAGGACATCTTTGACCTCACCTGTTAGTACACCGCCCTGAATAGCCGCACCAACGGCCACTACCTCATCAGGATTCACTCCCTTTGAAGGGACCTTTCCGAAGAATTTTTCAACAAGCTGCTGGATTGCAGGTATTCTGGTTGATCCACCTACAAGCAAAACCTCATTTATATCTGACACTGAAAATCCGGAATCCTTCAGAGCTGTTCTGCATGGTTCGATACATCTCTGTATGAGGCTGTCGCAAATCTTCTCGAAATTTGACCTTGTAAGAGTTTTAACAAGGTGTTTTGGAATACCGTCTACCGGCATAATGTAAGGAAGATTAATCTCAGTGCTGGTTGAACTTGAGAGCTCAATTTTCGCCTTTTCAGCAGCCTCTTTAAGACGCTGAAGAGCCATAGGGTCTTTCCTAAGGTCTATACCTTCTTCCTTCAGAAATCCCTCTGCAAGCCAGTCAATAATTTTATGGTCAAAATCATCTCCTCCGAGGTGGGTGTCACCATTGGTTGATTTGACTTCAAATACACCATCTCCAAGCTCAAGGATTGAAATATCAAATGTACCTCCACCAAGGTCAAATACTGCAATCTTAAGGTCCAGTGATTTCTTGTCGAGACCGTAAGCAAGTGAAGCAGCTGTAGGTTCATTAATGATCCTTCTTACATTAAGCCCGGCAATTTCACCGGCCTCTTTGGTTGCCTGGCGCTGTGAGTCACTGAAGTATGCAGGAACAGTAATTACTGCATCAGTTACCTCCTGACCAAGATAATCCTCAGCAGTTTTCTTCATTTTCTGAAGGACCATTGCTGAAATCTCCTGTGGTGAGTACATCCTGTTGTCGATTTTTACTCTTGGAGTATTATTATCCCCCTTAACTACAGTATATGTTACTCTTTTTATTTCTGTGTTAACCTTGTCATAGGTTTCACCCATGAATCTTTTTATAGAATAGATTGTCTTGTTAGCATTAGTGATGGCCTGTCTTTTTGCAGGATCCCCGACTTTTCTCTCTCCATTCTCAATAAATGCAACTATCGAAGGAGTAGTTCTTTTACCTTCGCTGTTAGGAATTACAACAGGCTCATTGCCTTCCATTACTGCTACGCATGAGTTTGTTGTTCCCAGATCGATACCAATTATCTTTCCCATATTATATTAATTTAATTTTTCCAATTTTCTTAATAAGTAATCAATGATTATGCCATAGCAGAATTATGACATTAATATGAAATAATGGCACACTGTATATTGATTTTTTTTACTGTTAGAGTTTCAATAGGTGACAAAACGACAGGTTAAATCTCAATATATGTCAATCTGAAAAGAATTAATGCTAAAGATTTATCATACCGTACAATTGAGTAACTTTGTCATCCTTAATCATAACATGTCTCATTATGTCGATACACAAATCTGTAAAAAGGGTAACGACTCATGTTCTGCATGAGATGAAACTCAAAGGTGAAAAGATTGCAATGCTTACTGCATACGATTTTTCAATGGCGAAGATTGTTGATGCCGCCGAGATAGATGTGATTCTTGTTGGAGACTCTGCGTCAAACGTTATGGCAGGCTTTGAGACTACCCTGCCTATAACCCTTGATAATATGATATACCATGCAGCTTCGGTAGTGCGTGCTGTAAAAAGAGCCCTGGTAGTTGTTGATCTGCCATTCGGAACATATCAGGGTAACTCAAAGGAGGCTCTGTCATCATCGATCAGAATTATGAAGGAGACAGGCGCTCATGCAGTTAAGCTTGAAGGGGGTAAGGAGGTGTTGGAATCTGTTGAAAGGATCCTGTCTGCCGGAATCCCTGTAATGGGACATCTTGGCCTTACTCCGCAGGCAATCCACAAATTTGGAACTTATGTTGTAAGGGCACGAGAGGAGGAAGAGGCAAAGTGTTTGAAGGAAGATGCAAGGCTGCTTGAGGAAATAGGTTGTTTTGCAATTGTTCTTGAAAAGATACCGGCCAGGCTGGCCGAAGAGGTTACTAAAAGTCTGAAAATACCTTTGATAGGAATAGGTGCCGGAAGTAAGGTTGATGGACAGGTACTAGTTCTTCATGACATGCTGGGCCTTACCCAGGAGTTTTCTCCCAGATTTCTCAGACGTTACCATAATTTACATGCTGAGATAAAAGGTGCTGTTCAGACATATATAGCAGATGTTAGATCGAACGATTTCCCCAATGAAAAGGAACAGTATTAAAAAAGGAATATGGTTGAGATACTTTACGAGGACAATCATCTGATTGCAGTTTTTAAAAGATCATCCGAACTTTCTCAGAGCGACAAAACCGGTGATGCTCCTCTTGATGCAGAAGTCAAAAAATATATTGCAAGAAAGTATAATAAGCCAGGTGACGTTTACCTTGGAATTGTGCACAGACTTGACCGCCCGGTGAGTGGTATATTGTTGTATGCCAGGACATCGAAGGCACTTGAGCGTATGAATGAGATCTTCAGAACAAGGCAGGTTAAAAAGATCTATTATGCAATTGTTAAAGATAATCCTCCTGCCGAAGAGGCTACAATAAGTCACTTTCTGAAGAAAAATGAAAAACAGAATAAGAGTTATGTGTATGATAATGAGGTAAAAGGCTCCAGAGAGGCGAATCTTACTTACCGTATACTAGGCAGATCGGAGAGGTATTATCTTCTGGAGGTTGAGCTTCATACGGGAAGGCATCACCAGATAAGAGCCCAGCTGGCAAAGATAGGCTGCCCTGTAAAAGGAGACCTTAAATATGGTTATCAGAGGTCAAATGAAGACGGTAGTATAAGCCTGTTTGCAAGAAGGCTTGAGTTCGTACATCCTGTGAAAAAGGAACCGGTTGTAATTACCGCACATTTCCCTGAAGGCGATATCTGGTCACATTTTGTTAATGCAGTAAAATAAAAGTGCCATTTAGAAAGTGGCAAAAAATATACCGGAGACTACAAAAGATTTTAGCACTTTATGAGTCTCCTGTATGAAGATTTACCTGATAATTTTATTTTTTATTCTTCTTAGGCTCTGACTTCGTCTGTTTTTCTTCAGATTTGTTTTGAACCCCAAGGTGTTCCTCGATAACCTTCATCAGCTCCCTGGCTTTCTCTTCATCCTGACCTTCAACAGTAACGACCATGCCATCCTTTGCAACTACAAACCTGGCAGATTCAACTGTTCTGTCATTATCGTCTGTTATAACCTTTACATCGTAGGTTTTTTCAAGGGTATTGTTATTATTATATGATTTTTTGACAACTATTACCTTTTCACCCGTTTCATTATCAACCTTCTGAGTCCATACTGCCACATCTCCACTTTCCGACGAATTTATAACATTTTCAGCGCTGTCACAATCATCAGATACAGTAACCATAATTTTCTTTGCACCCGAAAGATTCTGTTCCTTTCCCTGATCTGAAATAAAAATCATATTGCCATTATCAAGTTTTATTGTTTCAATTTCAGCTCCGGTATAAACAGTGTCAACAATAACTTTTTTCCCGGATCCGTCATCAATAACAATCTTTATTTTCTTTTCGGTTTTGACATCCTGTCCTGAGAGACTTATCAGTGGTATCAGGCAAGCTACCAAAGATATTGAAATAAGTGCAGCGATTTTTTTCATGGCGTCAGTTTTGAATTAGTTAAAAACTGAACAAAATTAGTACTATTAAGCCGGTTCATGATTAATGCCCGGTTAATAAGCGTTAAGGAAAAGTTAAATAAATACTTTCCGAATGTTATATAATATAAATTTGTATCATGAACAAAACCAGATTTACAAGCCTTATAATAATGATGGTTCTATCCATAATTGGCATAATATGGGTTCAGGCCAAATGGATTGTAAATGCATTTGCAATAAGGAATGAAAATTTTAACACTGCTGTTATTTCATGCCTTTACAATGCAGCTGATGTGATTGAATCATCACAAAGGTTAAATTTCTTCAATAATTTTATGCCTGCAGATCCTCTGGTATTCGGTAGGATTTATCAGTCTGAATCTGCCAATTATCTGAGTATTCAGAGTTATTCCTCGATGGATAGCAGCGGTTTCAGCGTCAGAATCGACAACCAGTCATACTCAGGTACAGCAGATACGGACAGCTATTCTTATGGATCAAAATCATATGTGTTCACAGGTGACACTTCTGTTGTTTCCGATTCTGTCATTCTTCTTGTAGCAACAGAGAATGAAACACGGAAGATGCAGGTTGTAAAACGTGGAGAGGAGGGGAGTGTTAATACAAGGGATTTGTCTACACGTCAGCAGGAATTTCTGGAATGGGTAAAGAAAAGGGCTGGTGAGTTTCATAACCTCAGCGATCAGCTTATCTCAGAGATTTATCAATGGGAGAAGACTCTTGAATTAAACAACAGGGATGTTGGCTATGCATTAAAGCAAACCTTAAACTATGCAGGCATTCAGACTCCTTTTGAATATGCAGTTATCAAAAACGGAGAGGTACAGGAGGGGACTTATACAAAAGCCAGCAAGAATGACTTTCTGAAGAGCCATTATATAGTAAGACTTTTCCCAGGGAATATTATCAGGCAGGATATTATGCTTTCTATTATTTTTCCTGCAAAAACAAATTATGTTCTCGGTCAGACCATCTGGCTTCTGGGAGGTTCTCTTGCTTTCTCACTGTTTATTGTGGCAACCTTTGCACTCAGCCTGTTTTTTATTATAAGACAGAAGAAGATTTCAGAAATGAAATCTGATTTTATAAACAATATGACTCATGAATTCAAAACTCCTATTGCTACAATATCACTTGCTGCTGATACAATCTCAAATCCGAAAATAATTAATGATGGATCGAAAGTACTCCAGTTCATAAGTATGATCAAGAAGGAGAATAGCAGGATGAACAAAAAGGTTGAAACGATTCTGCAGATTGCATCACTCGACAAGAAGGAGATACAGTTTAAGTTTGAAAACATATCGATGCATACCATAATCGATCATGTTCTGGATACAATGTCTATTCAGGTGCAGCAGAGGAATGGTAAGGTTGTTAAACATTTTGAGGCCAGCGATCCGATAATTTTTGGGGATAGCGAACACCTTTCCAACCTTGTAAATAATCTGCTTGATAATGCTGTGAAATATTCTCCTGAAAATCCTGAGATAACTATAAAAACATTTAATTCAGACCACGGTTTTATCTTCTCCGTTGCAGACAATGGGATTGGCATGAGCAAAGCCGTTCAAAGCAAGATATTTGAAAGATTCTATCGACAGGCTTCCGGGAACGTTCACGATGTAAAGGGATTCGGTCTTGGCCTGAACTATGCACGCGCTATTATTGATGCCCATAAGGGAACAATACAAGTTACCAGTGAACCTGGCAAAGGGAGTAAATTTGAAGTATTCTTACCATCTAATTACGAAAACTGAAATGAACACAAAACCTGTAAAAATATTCCTGGTTGAGGATGATCTGAGCTTCGGCTCAGTACTGAAATCGTATCTTGAAATAAATGATTTCACAGTCGAATGGGTCGACGACGGAAAATACGCCCTGGATCACTTCAGAAAGGGGATATTTAATATATGTATCCTTGATGTGATGCTGCCGCATGTTGACGGTTTCACAATAGCAAATGAGATAAGGCAGATCAATAATGAAGTTCCGATTATTTTCCTGACAGCGAAAAAACTTAAGGAAGATGTACTTAAAGGATACGGGGTTGGAGGTGACGATTATGTAACCAAACCTTTTGATACCGATATTCTTCTTGCAAAAATAAGGGCAATCCTTGCCAGAAGAGATTTTCAGTCAGGGACAAAGGATATTTACAAACTGGGTCTTTTTATGTTCAACGCCCGGCTCAGAACACTCACCATAAATGATGTGGAGACAAAACTATCTCCAAAGGAAGCAGAGTTGCTCGAACTTCTTGCTTCCAATCCTAATGAATTGATAAACAGAGATATGGCTTTGAAAAAAATATGGGGATCTGACGATTATTTCACAGCCCGGAGCATGGATGTATATATTACAAAGCTAAGAAGATATCTTACAGATGATCCATCTCTGAATATCAAGAATATTCATGGAGCTGGCTTCCAGCTGATCATTAAGGAAGATTTGAAGGAATAGAGTTTTTACTGAATTGTAAGGGCAGCAGGCTGCTTATACTTTCTATTATTAAGGTTTTGTTTCTGCCACCCAGAATTATCTTAATCTTTGTATTACTTCTCAATTCTTCCTCAGCTATCACTTGTCTGCAATTTCCACATGGAGTTACCGGCTCCTCGGTCAGTCCTTTATCATTTAAGGCAGCAATGGCTATAACCAGTGGTTTATCGTGGGGATGGTTTGAAACCGATGTAGAAATTACATTTCTTTCCGCACAGATTCCTGAAGGGAATGCAGCATTTTCAACATTTGTGCCCTTTATAACTTTACCGCTTTCGAGCCTGAGAGCAGCACCAACTTTGAATCCCGAATATGGAGCATAAGCATTCACTGCAGCTGCGATTGCCTCATCAAGAAGTTCTTTATCGCCATTCTCAAGTTCTTCAGGATCATCTGCTTCCTTGTATATTATTGATATGTTTTTTGTTTTCAAAGCTGTTATTTTTAATGTTGTTAAAGGTAGTAAATTAAGTTTGGAGTGCCTTAAGTGAGTTGTGTCAAAGTTATTTAATAAGATGTTTGGCACTTTTTCCTATTTTTGCCAGTAAACAAAAGAAAATGTCGAGAAACGGAATATATCTATCATTTATCGTACTGATTTCAGCACTCTGGTCCTGCAGTGTTAAAAAGCCGGCAACTACTATACCAGTATTGAACGGGTTGGCGGGTGATTATATAGAGACATACAAAGATCTGGCAATGAGCGAGATGCGGCGAACAGGCATTCCTGCCAGCATTACTCTTGCGCAGGGTATAATAGAATCAGATTATGGCCGTAGTCGCCTGGCAACTGAAGCAAATAACCATTTTGGAATTAAATGCCATTCCGATTGGTCCGGGCCCACGATTAAACACCACGATGACAGAAGAAATGAATGTTTCAGGAAATACCGCAAGCCGGAAGAATCTTATTATGATCATTCCGATTTTCTGACTTCAACTTCAAGATACAGATTCCTTTTTGAGCTCGATCAGAAAGATTACAAAGGATGGGCTAAAGGGTTAAAGAAGGCAGGTTATGCAACAAATCCTGATTATGCAAATATGCTTATACGTAATATTGAGGAGAACGAGTTATGGCGATATGATTTGGGTCGAAACAGTTCATCAGGGAAATCGTTAAAACCTGATAATTCCAAAGCGGCTAAGAATGAAACTGTAAATAGGCCTCCGGACAATTCTGCTCAGCAGAATAATGATAGTTTTGTCGTTCCCGGCCATATTTCAAGAATAAAAGAAAAAAACAGGATACAGTATATTTTAACAATTGAGAATGATACAAGGGAGTCCATCGAGAAGGAATTTAAACTTTTAAGATGGGAATTATCAAAATATAATGAACTTGATAACGATTTTACAGTTGTAGCGGGAATGATACTTTATTTGCAGCCAAAAAGAGATAAGGCCGAGCCCGGCAAAGAGACACATGTTGTAAACAGTGGAGATTCAATGTATTCTATATCACAGCAATATGGTTTAAAGCTTAAGAAGCTTTATGAGATGAACAGGATGGAGGAAGGATCTGAGCCAAAGGAGGGAGAAAGACTATGGCTCAGAAGTATGAAACCTGTTAATTGAAACCGATGGTATAATCCGAAATATTGCATCCTCTCAGGAATTCAATTGAATTCATTTTCTTTTTCGCTTCGAGCTGGAGGTAGGTTATATTCACAAAGCCATCAGGGCAGGCAATTTTTAAAAAGTGTTTACCGTCAGATATTATAGTGCCCGGAGAATGGTTATGTGTTTCTATTTCAGGGATACTTTCGAATATTTTTATAGTAAGAGACTTTTTCAAGCCTTTCAATATTGAACGTGCTCCAGGGTAAGGTGCCAGACCCCTGATCAGATTATGTATCTTTATTGCTCCTGTATTCCAGTTAATTATACAATCCTCAGTATGTATCTTAGGAGCTGTTCTAAGTTCTGTCCCGGGAGTGATAAAGTTTGATTGCGGCTGTGGAGTGATACTTTTATCAGCAATCCCTGCCAGCGTTTTTATAACAAGTCTTGTACCCAGTTTTGTCATCCGGTCATGAAGATCCCCTGCGTTTTCAAAGGGGAAGATATGTATCTCTTCCCTGAGCAGGATATTCCCGGTGTCAATTTTATCGTCAATTAAAAATGTGGTAACGCCAGTTCTTGTTTCACCATTGATTATTGCATGGGTTATAGGTGCAGCTCCCCTGTAATCAGGCAGGAGGGAGGCATGCAGGTTATATGTTCCCAGGGAAGGAATTTTCCAGACTACCTCAGGAAGCATTCTGAACGCAACCACAATGAAGACATCGGGTTTTAAATCCTTAAGTGTCTTGATAAATTCACTATCCTTTAGATTATCAGGCTGAAATACAGGAATGTAACTTGATTCAGCAAAGCTCTTTACTGCAGATTTCTGAATAGTTCTTCCCCTGCCTGCTGGTTTATCCGGGACAGTTACAACACCAATAACATTAAACCCATTCATAAGCAGTGAACCCAGAGTGGCTACAGCAAATTCGGGAGTACCCATAAATACTATCCTGAGTCTCTTCATGAATGTGAATTAATACTCAAAGTTAATTAAAAAATCAATCCTTTCTTAGGTTTTTATAGCATGTAAGATTATGCCCCATCTTATTTGCTTTTGTTTCAAGATAGAATTTGTTATGAGGATTCGATTCAATTATAAGAGGAATTGTTTCCACTATTTTTATTCCATAACCTTCAAGTCCTGCTCTTTTTACGGGATTATTTGATATAAGTCTGACTTTACCGAGACCAAGTTCATGCATAATGCTGGCACCCACACCATAATCCCTCTCATCTTCTCCAAATCCAAGCTTCAGGTTAGCCTGAACGGTATCCATACCTTCATCCTGTAATCTGTAAGCTTTTATTTTATTTAAAAGTCCGATACCTCTTCCTTCCTGACTAAGGTATATCACAACCCCTTTCCCTTCTTTCTCCACCATCTCCATTGCTTTCTGGAGCTGAGGCCCGCAGTCGCATCTCATTGACCCGAAAATATCTCCGGTGAAACATGATGAATGGAGTCTGACAAGTACCGGTTCATCTCTCGTCCATGTACCTTTTACAAGCGCTGAGTGCTCAAGGCCGTTACTAGTCTGTCGGAATGGGATGAATTCAAAATCACCTGTGCTTGTCGGGAGCTTTACTCTCTCTCCCTTTTCAATTATTGAATCCCTTTCAAGGGTGTATTTTATGAGGTCTGCTATTGCGATTATTTTTATATCAAACTTCTGACTGATTTTTTTGAGATCGTCAAGGCGGGCCATTGATCCGTCGTCATTCATGATTTCAACAAGTGCTCCTCCTGGACGCAGTCCTGCCATACGTGTCAGATCAACGACAGCTTCAGTATGGCCGGCTCTTCTGAGAACACCTTTGGCTTTTGCTTTTAAAGGAAATATATGCCCTGGTCTGCCCAGGTCTGAAGGTTTAGTTGACGGATCTGCAAGAGCTTTAATCGTGAGAGCCCTGTCTTTTGCCGATACCCCTGTTGTAGTTTCATTATTTAAAAGATCGACAGTTACTGTAAATTGTGTTTCGTGCAGTGAGGTATTATTACCTACCATGAGATGGAGATCAAGCTCTTCACATCTCTCTTCAGGCAGAGCTACACATATAAGACCCCTGCCATGCTTTGCCATGAAATTTACAAGTTCAGCTGTAATCAGTTCTGCAGCACATATGAAATCTCCTTCATTCTCGCGATCCTCATCATCCACAACAATCAGCAGTTTGCCGCTCCTGATGTCTTCAACAGCCTCATCTATAGTATTAAATCTGAAATCATCCATTTTGAGAACCAATTTATGTTTCTTGCTTATTCATTAATTTTCTCATTCATTGTAAACCTGTAGGCCGCATCTTTGATTTTTTTGAAAAATAAAAGATAGGTGTCTATGTTCATTATAACTGAATCAGTAGTGGCTTTATATGTAAGGAACACCCCGATGGGTAAGAGTATATATGAAGCGGCCCACATCCCGGCGAAAGTGCCGATAATGTTCTCTTCAGCGAGCTTTTGTCCTGAAAGGGATATCACGTAGTAGATCACAAAGAAAAATATTGATATTACAGCAGGTGTGCCCAGACCTCCCTTTCTGATGATGGCTCCAAGAGGTGCGCCGATAAAGAAGAATACCATGCATGCGAAAGACATGGTAAGTTTTTTGTTCCATTCAACCTCGTACCGTTTCAGTACCTTAATCTCCCAGTAGTGTGATTCGCTTATCTGTGAAAGGTACAGGTTGGCATCCTTAATGTGCTCTATCGCTCTTGTAACAGTTTCTTTTCTTTCAGCAACAGGCAGTGAATCAAATAATACATTAGTTTCAAACACTGGCGACTTCTTCAATGAGTCTTCCCTGGTTTTAGGCAGGTTAGCCAGGTAGTAATAGTTGGCTATGTAATATACTTTAGAGGTCTGGAAGTCTTTGAAGTGAGTGTTAACCCTGTTATTGTAAGCTTTACCAAGTGAATCAATATGGAAAGTCAGGTCAGAAATTGTCATCATTGCTGCATTCGATTTGAAAAGGCCATCCTGGCTTCTTTCCAGGTCAAAGCCTGAAAGAGGCATAACAATGGTCTGTTCCTTAAAGTAATCCTTCCTGGAGGGGTATTTTCTATCGCTTACGCTTACGTTTTTTTCACTTAGTTCATTGAATGTATATCCGTTATATAAGGTCATTATCAGACCTGATCCATCCTGTGTAGTCTTCATATATCCTGAATCAGCAAGAGTCACTGCGACATTTCCCCTCTTTTCGCGATGATCGTATATGATCAGTTTGTCGAGGCGGTTTGTAACAGGATCTTTTGAGGTTACCTTTATACTGAAGTCGGGGACTCCGTTGTAAAAAGGGCCGGCCTGAATATTTATATCAGGTTTTTTTCGCCGGATATCATAAAGGAGAGTCCTGGCCTTTGATGTGGCAAAGGGCAATACATCGTTTGAGAAAAAGAAAGATACAATTGAAATAGCACCAATGAATATTATCAGAGGTCGCATGATCCTCTGAAGAGGTATGCCTGACGATTTAAGGGCAGAGAGTTCGCTGAATTCACCCATGTTTCCGAAGGTCATAAGTGCAGCCAGCAGGATTGCCAGAGGCAGGGCCATTGGAACAAAAGTAAGGGAGAAATAATATATGAGTTCAGCAAGGATTATTAAATTAAGGCCTTTCCCTGCAAGCTCGTCGACGTACATCCACAGAAACTGAAGCAAAAGAATTATTAGCACAATGAAAAAAGTCAGAATCAGTGGGCCAATGAATGATTTAAAAACAAAAGTGTCGACCTTTTTTAACACTGTTAAAAATTTGTGTGCAAAATTACTCGAATTTTATGAGATATTCATAAGGGAATGGATTTTTGTAGATATGGCGTATCGGCACAATGCTTTGCCAACCATAGCTGAAAAGCGAAGGCTGGGCGCAAGGGCTTAATGGTTTGCTAATACAGGTTATCAATTTACAGGGCAAAAGTCGAAGGGATCAGTTTTTCCGAAAACCATTAATGCACTGAGTATCTGCGCCTTCAAACCATTGGGATTTTATTTAGATTCCCAGGATTCTCTTCAGATCTCCGATTTGAGTATCCCAAAGGAATATTGTATCCTCTTTTTCTTCCGGATCAGTGAAGTCGGTTATGATGAGTGCAAGATCACTTGTCAGTTCCTGGACAATAATTTTGAACTCGAAATAATTTGATTCTTCATCCTCTTTTCCGATCCATTCAAAACGGACAAATTTATTTTCTTTGAAAGCTGACAATCTGGCTTCTGATTCAGTCTCATCCCATGTAAAGGTGAAGAGGTCTTTTTCTACAACAACCTTATCGGCAAACCATTCTTCTAGGCCTTCAGGGGTGCTTAACCATGAGAAAAGCACTTTTGATGAACAGTTCAGAGTATATTCGAGTTCCAATTTCAAGCTCATGATAATTTTCAAACTTTTTCACAACTTATTCTGCAATATAGAAAAAATATTGAAACTAAAAAATCATATTGCTATTTTGTAACAAACGCATTATATTTGCACCCTCAAAAGCAGAGAGTTGTTCCGGAATGACGGAATATTGTTCTTTTGGCGAGATAGCTCAGTTGGTTAGAGCGCATGATTCATAATCATGAGGTCGGGAGTTCAATTCTCCCTCTCGCTACACAGAAAATCAAGCAGTTATGAAATTTAAATCATAGCTGCTTTTTTATTTGAATACACAAATGAATACACAGATTTGTTTTTAGCGTGGATTTTCACCCATTTCTCAAACTGGCTTTCCATCTCTGCCTACGTTCATATTCATCCTGCATCTTAACCCACCTATGGTAGTAGTCATCCCAAGGATGGACATAGATCATTATTTCCTGAGTACTGCCAGTTATCTTGTGCTTGATCTCATGAACATACCCTCGGTAGAATTTACCAGTTTCTTCAATAAATGGGATATTTACTTCTTCCCCAATACGAGGAGTGACTGGCAATTCCATTTCTATATAGATGGATTGCTGTCTTGCTTGTTCCACGTATTTCTTATTTGGTATATCTCGTTCTTCATCCCAAGGGATAAGAATTAGAAACTGATGAACGTGTTTTTTTACTTCAAGCGGAGGATAATGAAACTCGACTACCAGTTCCTTCAGGAGGTCTCTTAATAATGAGTTCATCTTGCTTTGACTGTATTTTAATTTTGCAGCCAACTGTTTATAATCAGGCAAGTGATCATTGTCGGTATGTGGGAATACTTCATAAGTACTCAGTTCATTGATAACAGGCTGATACTTTTCTTTCGTGATTCTATGAAATTCACCCTTCAAGACGATCAGATGCTCGATAATCCAATAATAGTTTGCATGACCTCCGATAGCTTTAAGATTTGGTTTGACTACTTCAAGTTAGGAAAGGATGAGAGGAAAGTCAAGAGTTTGGAGAATAATCAATATCTGATTTGGTTGATTCTTCTTATCTTTAGGTAATGGTAAAGGTATCTGAGAATATATAAAATTATTATTGTATCGCTATAGATTTCAAAAATAATAATCGATGGACCTCAAATGTGAGATATTTGATCCGGTGGCAGCAAGAATTAGGCTCAGGATAGATTCCCTGCGTAATATTAAGCGCTTTCCACGAACAGGAATTGAGGCATGGTTTAAAGTTGAGATTGTAGCTGCACTTGGTCAAATAGTACGTTCATTGAATAACAAAGGACCTGATTTATTGCTTGACGATGGTTCAATTCAGGGATTACAAATTGAAATTAAAGCTGCTAATGATTTTAATCCAAGTTGGTGTTTTCTTGACCCAGTTAGAAAATATGGCTGTCCCTGTTTTTTCTTATGTGATGGAACTGATCCTAAAAAACTTGTATATAAGATGGCCGATGATATGGAAATTGTAGCTTATGAAGTAATTTCTGATGGCAAAAATGATTGGTTATTAGGCTTGGTAAAACCAAGAGAAAAGTAATTTTAGTAATGATGGCACTCATTGACGACAAGAACTTCAGGAAGATCACCCGGAAGTATCGTTGTGATGACGAAGTAATAAAGCAGATGAGAGAGTTCATCATGACTACTATGATACCGGATGAGGACATTATACTTAATCATTGTATAGTGACTGTACTAGACCATTCAAAGAGGAAATTACTGCCTCCCAGGCAGACGAATTACTTTGATGTTGTGTTTTATGTAATGTACTATCAGATCGGCAAGACCTTTGTCGGGGAACCTGTCCTTGAGATCACGTATGAGGCTGCAGAGGAGTTGACCAAGGAGGAATTTGAGAGGAGGAAAGATGCTCTGCCAGGGGAGAAAGTGCTAAGAGAAGCAAAGAAGTTGATCAATCCTACTATTAAGACCAACCACAATGGATGATGTTAGTTTAATTTTGAAAGCCTTAGAATTTGCTGCCAGGAGGCATAGAACTCAAAAACATAAAGGTAAAGATCAATCGCCTATATAAATCATCATATTGGAAAAGCCGTTGTCCTTGACCACTTTTCGCCGGATGGGATTGACCATCTGTAACCGGAGCTAATTTATTATCAATTAACATATTTCAATATTGACATGATAACCGGCGAGATGTGGTCAGTATGCCCGGATTTTACACATTGACCATTTAATCGCATGAAACTAAAAAGGCACACAAATAGAAAAACGAACCTTCTCTTCATATTGAATAATTTTATAAATAATAAGGTAAGTTATTACTTTTATACCATTTATACAACTATTATCTTCCTTTAGATCTTATACTTGCCTTGATGAAAGCTGTTCAGTTTGCTCTCTTTATGAAACACCATTTTACACAGATAATAGGTGTGAGGGTTTCTCTCTTTATGTTGTATTGCAGAATACATAGGCTTTAGGTATACAACATAAATCGCAACCCTCACTATTGATAAGTGCTCGCCTGCTGCAGCCAATTTTATTCGGCAAACGCGGGTTTGCAGAAAGCAATATTTCATGACGCATCAAGGCCAAGCCCTGGTGGGTTACTTCATAAGCCTTGCTTTAGTCATTCAATAACCCCACTTCATATGCCGAAAATTGTCTGCTACTCGCGACGGCTCGCCGTTGACTGAATTTAATTGAGGGAATTTGGGATGCCATTTGTAGGACAAATGATATTAGGTCTTTTAAGTAAGGTATTGTTACTTTGGTAAATAGTTGATTGAAATATTAGATATAGTTGACTTTGGGTTGAACAAGATGTAACTTTGGTAGCAGAGATAGAAATCAAAAATAGTCTTATAATATATACTCAGATGTTGGCAGTAATTTATTCAAATACATAAGTATTTATATACTTTATTAGAAACTATCTTAAATAAAATAACTCTGATGAATGAATCTCTGAATAGTCGATGGAATATTATACTTAGGGATAACTTAAACCTGTTTTTAGGTTTAATTGTAATTTCTACTATTGGATTAAATTCCTGTTGTACAGAAATTTACTGTAATGGTGCTGATGATATAGGTGATATTGAATTTCTTAATTTCACTCAAGCTGAGTTAGATTCAACATTTTTAGTCTTCTATAAAAAGGGATCTGACTTTAAAATCGTTGAAGACAGTTTAATCATTGAGATATTTCCAGTAGCTCCAAGTAAAATATTTTTGGGACACTCAAATAGAAAACTTAGTGTAGATTATGATTACCGATTGTATTGCAAATTGATTAAAAAGGAATATAAAATTTCAGAATTTAAAACGAGCAAGGAAGAGTGCAATGAATGTTTTCCGAGAAGGGATTATTACTCCAAAATTAAAGGCTATAACATAAATGGGAAATACAAAGAATTCTCTGTATTACAAGTTGATCAACTGAATGATTAAAATATTGTACTCTTCATATTCTAACCGTTACTAATTTCACAATCCTTATAATTCCCTGCCCCAATTCCCCAATAATCATCAATCTGCATATATGCTTATTTTTAGTATCAGAGGTTCATAAACTATACCAATTGATACTCAGTTATGACTTCAGTGTTTTGTCCTACCCCTGATACAAGTTTTGGTGCCACCTGATACAATTCTGTAGTGAGTTTATCATACCACTCCTGAGCTAATTTCTCATTAGCAAAACATCTGCTTCGATCCCTACCAAATTGTCCATTAGAGGGGATAGCCTCGCGTTCACCATATTTGTCTTTTCGTATGTATATAATATCAACTTCATAATGTAAGATTTCATCAGTATAGGTCCCACCAATACCATATAATGCTACCTTATCATTTCTCTTCAGTAAGGTATATGGCAGGCCATTCAGCCTGAAATGTTTTGTCAGTATTTTCATTGTTATGTGTTATTAAATTGTTATGATTATTCCAGATCAAACTGAGCCATTAACTCCGGAATTGATTGACACGAATTGTGTTGTACTATTGTATACGTTTATCAACCCAGAATGTTACTTAAAGCACTTAATAACAATCTATTAAACAGCATGTTTCAAGTTGCAATATATCTTAACCATATATAGGAAGATATTAATTATGCAACCTGGGATTTTGGGGAGTGCAAAATATAATTGTTTTTAAAAAGACTATGGTTTAAATTTGATACCAGTCCCAGGAAAGAATTAACTATAATGCTGAAGCTCTTAAAGGAAAGGACATATATCGAGCGAGACTGGAGAAATATCACTCATATAAGCAATAACTCTCTTGCAAAAAAGAGCTTGTTGTACATAATATAACAAGGTAAAAGATAGATATATAGATAAATACAAAATGAGTCATATAAGGAATATATTCACAATTGAGGTATACACATACGTTAGCAGCAATTAAAATGGATAATACACTAACGAAAAATGTTTTATTTCTCTATGGTTTATTATCTATTGCAGTGGTTTGTACTACTTGCAACGGGATTGGAGAACCAATAACTCATGGTGATTATTATATCACTAATAATACTATGAGTAAACTATTTATTACAGCATTTGGAAATTTTGGAACTGGTGAGATAGAGTTGGTAGCAAATGAAATTAATCCGGGTGATAAAACTTATATTTTCACGTTTACCGAAGCATCAGGAGGACACGTCATGCCATCTAACGCCTGGAATGATTTTTATGTTTATGCGGGGATTAAAAGTGATAGTACTATCATATATTCTGGCATTGAAAATAGTGACTGGGAATATGAGGGAACCAATAGCGAAGATCATTTGATATATAATCTTACGATAGAATAATAATCAAACTGCTGCTAATAAGCTGGTAAAAGACATACCTGATTTAAGTATTTGCAAATCCTCTCCCCAAATCCCCATCAATCATTTTATTTCATATAAATCTGTTTATCAATAACATACAATATCTCAAATACCTATTTCAAGGCCATTTTTAGCCTGTTTAAGACACTATCTCCCCTTTAGTAGTATCTGCCATTGTCGAAACACAATAATGTCGCAAATAGCTTAAAAACAGCTAATTAGGGTATGATGTATTATTGCACTATACCTTAACTATTTATATATCAGCATATTATTCAACGAAAGTATAGCCTGGGACTTTGGTTCCGGGCTTTTTCATTTCTAATTACTCACTAATCAAACTTGTATGAAAACACAACAAATTGAAATATCTGAGCATTGTCTTTTTGCTATTCACAGAATAATTTTAAGTGTCTTGAAATATCTATTTAATACTATTGATTAGATCTAAAATTTAGAAATATGAATCAAAGCTAATTTCCTTCGAATAGTAACGCTTAATTGTTGAATTTATACAGTAATATTACAAATAATCTCAAATAAAATTAAAAATGAAAAGCAGATTACAAATAACATACGGTACATTGCTGATTTGCTTATTTAGCATTTTACTCAGCAATTCGTGTTCCTCCCCATCCCCAGAAACTAATTATTATGAAAATTATTCATGGATGTCTAAAATACACAATGATCATCCAAGATTATTTTTTAATAATTCGACATTTAAGCTAGTAAAAGGTCGAGCCCTGAAAGAGGAAAAAGGCCTTTTTGATGAAATGAAAGCCAGGGTAGATAATCTGATAGGACAAAAGATAGAATTTAAAGCGCCATATGTTAATGATGGTACACAAAACACTGACCATGAATATGGATTAAGGGCGGCGGAGTCAGCATTTCTTTACAGGGTTCTGAAAGAGGAAAAATACCTTGATCTGACCAAAGAATTATTGAAGGCTTTGAATAGCTATTACATGCTGAGGAATGATGCAAAATTGAACATTCAATGGTATGCTTTCTCACGGATTGGGACTCTTTGTGCTTTCGATTGGATATTTGAAGATCTTTCAGAAAAAGAAAGAGTTGAGATTGGAGGACCGCTTCTTATAACTATAAATGGAATGTTGTATGATGGAAAGCGTACAGCTTTTTTCAGGGAAAATACTGGTGACTATAAAACAGGATTTTATGGACCACCATGTCTTGCCTGGTATGCAGGAGTTGTCTTTCATAAGACTGGGATAGATGATGAATTAGCAGAAAAATTGCTCAAGAAAGGGTATGATGATTATACAATGCTATTAGAATACAGACGCAATAGTGCTGGAGATGACGGTGGTGCTGCAACTGCTGTTCTGGGTTATTGTATGGGTGCGTATCCATGGGCTGAATTCAATTTCTTTCATACTTTTCAATCAGCAACCGGAATAAACATATCAAAAGAATGGCCATATGTGCCAGACTTTCTGTACTATATCTACTGGAACTGGCTGCCAGGTGATAAAATGTTCGGATATGGCGATTCCCCTCATTTTGATAATAATCTTCCATTAGGAAGCATGCACATCCATTTGTCACAGATGATCCATTTCTACGGAGAAACACAACCGGAAATGGCTGAGCTGGCAAAATGGATGCAGACAAAAGTGAAAAGACAACCAATTGATGCTATTCCCTTTACACGATTCCTGCTTGTAAACACTTATGACCAGATTAACGCTGCTGAGCCTTTACAGGCAATGCCTTCAGGAATGTATTTTGAGAATATGGGGCAGGTCTTTATGAGATCCGGGCCTAGCACAGATGATACACATGCCCTTTTTACAGCAGATGGCATGATAAGCCAACACAGACATTATGACAATAACAATTTTGTTATATTTAAAAAGGGATTTCGTGCATTGGATACTGGAACCCGCCCAGAGCCCGGTAACCAATTGACTCATTACTTCTGCAGGACTGTTGCGCACAATTGTATTCTGATAAATATGCCAGGTGAAGTTATGCCGAGATACTGGGGAGGGCCTGCTTTATCTGAAGAAGATCTTCCCATTCCAAATGATGGTGGACAGTCTAAGCTTTTGGCCTCTGATATTGTTGCATTTGATGAAAACAAAGATTATGTTTATATTGCTTCTGATGCGACAAAATCATATCATGAGGATAAGTCAAAACTGGTTCTGCGTCAGTTTTTGTTTCTTTTACCCGATCACTTTGTAATATTTGACAGGGTAATCACTGTTAAACCTGAATATAAGAAAACATGGCTTCTTCATACGGCTTCAGAACCAATGATAAAAAGTAACGAATTTTATGAAGAGTATGATAATGGCAAGTTGTTTTGCAGGACGATATTTCCTGAATATGCTGGTTTAACAAAAATTGGTGGACCGGGAAAACAATTTTGGTCTGGAGGGAGAAATTGGCCATTACCCGTGTTAACTCCTGAGGATTGGAATTACAGGAGAAGTAATAAAGTGCCATTAGATACTGTTCCATTACTGGGCCAATGGAGAATCGAAGTGGTTCCAATCAAAGCTCAATCTGAAGACAATTTCCTTCATCTGATCCAGGTAGGAGATCTTGGTATGAAATCCATGGTTGCCTCTGAAAGGATAAAAACTGATGATATGATGGGAGTGAGGTTTGAAATTAATTCAAAGAAGTATGAAATCATGTTTGCTACGCTAGGAGAACCCGCTGGACAGATTTCTATAATTCAAAATGGAGAGAAGATCCGGGATGAGAAATTCACAAATAAAGTAAAACTGCAACAAGGATTGTTTTAATTATTTAAGATAAAATTACCCTGCATCTTACAGCAGGGTAATTTATTCATGATAAGGTATGTGGATATTCTGATTTTCAGTCGGATAGATAATTGGATAATGATCTAGTCATTATAGTGCCACAACCTTAAAATGCAGACCCCTGTAGATCAATGATTTGCAGGGGCTTTTAAAATTTCTTGTTGACGGGATTGTTGACGATTTTTATAACATACACATAATTAATCGCATAAACTACATTATTGTAACAAATTTCAGTTATATTAAGTACTTTGTTACCATTCCAGCTAATTCCTTTACATTTTCGTATATTTAGAATGTAATAAATAAAAGAGAAAGGAGATTCATCATGATAGTGAATAATCTTTCATTCGGGTCAATTACAATTGACGGAGAAACCTACTGGAAAGATGTGGTTATAAATAAGGGTTCGATTAAGAAAAGGAAGAAAACAGAATCGAAAAAATATAGTGACAGATTCGGACATACACCACTGTCAAAGGAAGAGAATATTCCATGGAATTGTAAGCGTCTCATTGTCGGTACAGGACATAGTTCGAGCCTCCCAATAATGGATGAAGTTAGTGATATCGCCGTTTGTAAAGGTGTAGAACTAATTGTTATGAGTACGCCTGAAGCTGTTAAACATATTGACGACCCTGATACCAACCTTATTCTTCATTTGACATGTTGAGAGCGGGTATTCATTGCAAAATAAAAATGAGCCTTGCTTATTTCAGATTTTATGCGGAATTAAATGATTTTCTGCCTTTGGGGAAGAGGGGAAAGCTATTTTCATATTCGTTTAGCGGCACTCCTTCAGTTAAAGATGCTATTGAGGCCATGGGGGTACCACATGTTGAAGTTGACCTGATTCTCGTGAATAGTCAATCGGTTGATTTTGCTTATAAACTTAAAAATGCAGATTCCGTATCCGTTTATCCTGTTTTTGAAAGTTTTGATATCGCTTCTGTCACGCATATAAGGGAAAACCCTTTGCGGGATTTAAAGTTTATTTCGGATGTTCACCTGGGGAAACTCACAAAATACCTCCGATTAAGCGGCTTTGATACTTATTATCGTACTAACTATAACGATGCGGAAATCATTAATCTAGCAATACTGGATAAAAGAGTTATCCTGACCAGGGATATAGGATTACTTAAGAATAAAAAGGTGACTCATGGTTATTGGATAAGATCCATTTCGCCTCATGAGCAATTAAAAGATGTACTACTTCATTTTGATTTAAAAAATCGAATCAGTCTTTTTACACGTTGTATGGAATGCAATGGATTGCTAAAAGATGTTGCAAAAAAGGAAATTCTGAACCGTTTATTACCCAAAACCAGGCAATATTATCGGAAATTTAAAGAATGCCCGGATTGTAAACGGATTTACTGGAATGGATCACATTATCAAAGTATGAAAAGACATTTGAAATCTCTTAAGCATTTAATTTCGTAAGCAGCTTATGATAAATGTATTTATTCATAAATACTTAGTTGTATATTGGAACGAATTGGAGCAAACTTAGTGGCACCACAACCCCTAATCGCAGACCCCTGTAGATCAATGATTTGCAGGGGTTTTGAATTTCTTGTTGACGGAATTGGTGACGGATTTTTCAACGATCACCTTGTCAGTGCATTACAGATGTCAAATTATTTTTAAACTACCCCCAAGAGTCTTATCAATAATTCTTTCGTCCATATTAAAATTAATCAGTTCAGTTTTATAACAAGCGAATATCTCGATACTGAACAAATCTTTATTTTGTTTCTTTGAAACTAAGGTTTAAATTTGGAAGCAAGGAATGGAATCTGCTTTTCCCTTTCGATTTTGAAAATGGTATTATCAATCCTTGAATTAGGTTTGTATTATTATGATTTACTAGAACAAATCAGGTGTTAAAAACTGCATAAAGTATTGAAAATAAATTTTCAAAAAACTTAAATAAACAGAACTATGACGCCAATCGAAGATTTAATCCACGAACATAATGTGATTAAAGAAATGTTAAGCATTATGAGTAAAATTGCTGGAAACATAGAGACAGATCAGGGATTTGACACAAGAGATGTTGAGAAGATAATTGATTTCCTTAAATATTATGCTGATAAATGTCATCATGGTAAAGAAGAAACTGCCCTGTTTCCTGCTCTTGTTTTGGCAGGAATTCAGGAAGATAATGGCCCAGTTGGTGTAATGCTCCAAGAACACAACGTTGGAAGGGGCTACATCAATGGACTTATTGCAGGCGTTGAAGATTATAAAAAAAACTTTGCAAATTCCTATGGATTAGTATCAGCCTGTTTAACAAACTATGTAAATCTATTACATAGCCACATTCAGAAGGAAGAGGATGTGCTTTTTCCAATAGCAAATAAAGCACTTAGCGAACAAAAAAGAAATGAGATTTTAGAACAATTTAAAATAATTGAGGAAGAGGTTATAGGACATGCAGATATTGAGCAATATCATGAATTACTTAAACAATTAAAAATTAAATATATAGATTCAGCCAGCCAATAAAATATACCAGGTCCCACTTAAAAAAGAGTGAGAGCGAACACTCTCGTTCTTTTTTCTCAGTACTCTCACTCTTACTCACTCTGAAAAAATATACCCGTAAGATCAATGTCTTGCGGTTTTTTGTTTTTAAGGGGGTGACGGAATTGGTGACGGATTTTGTAACTTGCACGTTATCAATCTCATCCTGCTTTTAGAAAATCCAAATACCTCTGTTCAAGTCTTTCTTTATCTGGCCAATGTATTTTATGCAGTGGTAAAATTAATTTAGCATTGTTAAGCGATTGAATCAAGCTTAGCATAATTATGCGCAAGCAAATTTTATAATGTACCCCAAATTTAGGACAGTGATTTAAGTTGTGAAAATAAAACTTAAATTGTTGTCATTATGGAAAAGAAACACAGACGAAAATTCAGTGCCGATTTCAAGGCAAAAGTGGTATTAGAAGCTCTAAAAGATCCCCCATCTAAGTGCCTGTCACAGAACCTGTAATATCTCCTGTAAACCGAATACCACCTTTGTTTTCGTAATTTACAATCCAAAACTGTTGGTTTTGTCCATTATAATTGACTTTGGAGCCTGCAACGTCTTTATTTGTAATATCAGGCGCTGTCATTTCTAATTCTCGGTGCCGTTTAATGCTCTTTGCAATTTCTTCAATTTTTTCTTTCATATTTTCACATCATGAACTCACCCCTGTCATGGCCAAAGCCCTGACATCCCCTCTCTGCTTTGCAAAGAGGGGAGCATCCTGAAAATACATTCCGGATTGTCAGAGCAAGGCTTTCCTTTGTTAAGCACCCCCTCAGAGAATCGCCGCAGGCAATTCCCAATCATGCTTGTACATTCAAAGGAAGTGATAGAGTAAAAGAACTTCCTTTCATGAGTTCCGATTTTACTGTTATTTTGCCTTTGTGAAGCGTAATAATTTTTTCAACAAGAGATAATCCTATACCATGCCCTTTGGTCCCTATAGCATTCCCGGCGCGGAAAAATGGCTGGAAGATCATCTTAATATCTTCTTCTGAGATGCCAATCCCTTTGTCGGAAAATACCATTATCACATTATTATCGTGATTATATACGCTTATTTCAACGGAATGATTATCAGAATATTTGCAGCCATTATCAATCATATTACTCAATGCAGTTATCAGTAACTGCTCATTACCTTTTACCTGGAGTTTGATTTCATCATCTATTGACTCAGAAAAGCTAATTGATATGCCATAATTATCATGGATTTTCAAAATATCTTTCCTCGCAATCCAGAGTATTTCATCTATCCTTATAGGACTGAAATCAGTTTCCGCGAATTCAGAGCTGGCCTGAGCAAGTTGGAGAAGACGGTTTGAAATATTGTTGAGATTTTTAATATTTCCCAGGGCAGAGGCGATCGCCTCTTTGTATTCTCCAATTTTTCTATCATTCATCAGAATCACTTCCAGTTGACCTGTTATGACTGTCAGAGGAGTACGCAATTCATGGGAAGCGTTAGCTATAAAGTTCTTTTGAGTTTTAAATGCAGCTTCAATCCTCTCAAGCATCTTATTAAATGTTTGTCCAAGGCGTGCAAGCTCGTCTTTCCCATTTCCTTCAGAAATCCTTGAATCAAGGTTGAGAACACCTATCTCATCCACCTGGGTCATGATATCAGAAATGGGTGTTAATGCCCTTGATACAAAGATCCGGCCTGAAAGAAAAACAACAACCATACTGAAAAGGAAGACAATAAAAAGACTGATTTTTAGACGTTTAAGTTTTGCCAGGCCATAAATATCAGTAGCTGCGGCAAAGACAACATATCTGTCATACTTCCCGGTATAAAACTGGCCAAGTATTTCAAATGATTTTTGTTTAAGGCGGACTTCTTCCTTTAACCTTACTTCAGTTATTAATTGAGGTGGAATACTTAAAAAATGGTTATCATCTGTACTATATACAATTTTGTCATTAAAATCGTAGATAATGATTTTCTCGTTAGGAAGACTAACAGGGTTATTCTTTTCAATTCTTTTTAATAGTTCTGCATCAATCTCGTCTATTTCAATAAGCATCTGTGCTACCATTTTTGCCTTACTTCCCAGACGCTCATAAAACTCCTCCTTCCTTCCTCCGGAGAAAGAGATATAAACTGAAAGTGAAGAGAAAATGAGAATCAGGGCAACAATGGCAATAAACTGATATAATAATTTTTTTCTGATTTCCATTACGGCTCATCAATATAATAACCAAGACCAACCCTGGTATGAATTAATTTCTGTTCATAATCCTTATCAATTTTTTTTCTCAAAATACTGATATACACATCTACAACGTTTGTGCCGGTATCGAAGGTTATATCCCATACTTTTTCAGCGATTTCTGCACGAGATACCACTCTGCCTTTATTTATCATAAGAAATTCAAGCAGTTCAAATTCTTTACCTGTTAGCTCAATACTCTTGTCTCCACGGGTTGCAGATTTTCTGTTAAAATCAAGTGTAAGGTCAGCAATTTTGATCTGTCTGGATGTCTGAATCAGTCCTGAAGATCTTTTTGTCAGTGCTTTTATTCTGGCAAGCAGTTCAGCAAACTCAAAAGGTTTTACAAGGTAATCATCTGCTCCTGCATCAAACCCTGACAATTTATCTTCAGTGGTTCCAAGTGCAGTAAGCATCAGAACAGGGATCTGAATATCCTTTCCCCTAATTCTTCTGCAAAGATCATAACCGTTTATTACAGGCAGGATAACATCCAGAATTATCAGATCGAAATCTCCTTTTGAAGCAAGAACTTCTCCTATCTGCCCGTCAAAGGCGACTTCTGATTCATATCCATTTTCAGAAAGCCCTTTTCTTATAAATTCAACAACCTGAGGTTCGTCTTCAACCAGTAATATTTTCATCAGGAATCCGGGTTTAATTATCGAGGCTTGCTCAAAATTACAATAAATCAGTCAATAAATTCTGTAAAATGAGTTCTCAGGAAATTCTTCTGACCAAGGCTCCTTATTTAATTTTTAATTTTGCTTTAACTAATGGCGTAACATTAGTACTCTGTGCTTCGTTAAAATAGGCCAGAGACCCTCCCTCTGAGGTATCGAATACATATAAAAACCCATTCTCTTTACCAACATCCTTAATAGCTTTTTCAACTTTTAAATAAACAGGCTGAAAAAGTTCAGCCTGTTTTTCCTGCAATTGATTCTGAGCATTGTTTTGAAATTCCTGGATTCTCCTGTTCATATCGTTCAGCTCCCGCTCTTTTACCTGTCTTACCAATTCACTGAGATTTTTATTTTTTTTCTGATATGCATCATTCTTGCTGTTTAATTCTTTTGACATAAGTTCAAGGTGACTAATCAGTTCATTTCTGAATTTATCGAGCTTAACTCTTGCTGTATCAAAATCTGGAAGCGCCTGGATAATTTCATCGCTGTTGATATGTCCAAATTTTAAATTCTGTGCTGTTGCCATTTGCCCGCCTGAGAAGATGACTAACATTATAATCAATAAGCCTTTAAAATCTTTCATATTTTTACTTTTTGTTAATTTTGTGTATTGAAAATTTAGTTTCTGATGAGTGTCAGTTTATAATATTTTTAACCGAACGGGTTAGAGTTTACAGAAAAGCCAACCCCCTTTCAAAGCTTATATTTTACATACAAATTGTTATTCTGTCAGAAATTGGATTACTTCATCCAGATTTGGGGAAAGAATTATTTCCGTTCTTCTGTTTTTTGCTCTCCCTTCCGGTGTTTCATTATCTGCCTTTGGAAAATATTCCCCTTTGCCAGATGCTGTCAGACGTGCAGGAGTAATCCGATATTCAGAAGTGAGTATTCTGACTATTGAAGTGGCTCTTACAACACTCAGATCCCAATTGTCTTTGTAAACGGATGTTCTAATTGGAACATTATCTGTATGCCCTTCCACAAGAATATTAACGTCGTTATTCTTATCAAGGACACCGGCCAAAAGTTTCAAAGCTTCTTTTCCTTTAGATTCTACTGTGGAACTTCCTGATTTGAAAAGAAGCTTATCAGACATTGACACATATACTTTACCGTTTTTGATTTCCACGGATAATTCATCAGAATTGAAGCCTAACAGAGCATTTCTAAGGATAGTGTTTAACCTGTTTGTTATAGAGTCTTGTCTTGCTATTATATGTCTCATTTCATCCAGTGTTCTTTCTCTTTCCAACAACAATTTTTCCTTGGCATCCAGTTCCTCTGATTTTGCTTTCAGAGCCTTGCTCAGTTTGTCGGTCTGTGAAAGGCTTTCATTTGTCAGGTTTTTATATTTTTCCTGCAAATCATTATTCATGGCAGTCAGACTATTATATTGTTGAGTAAGTTCTGCATGTTTACGGGTTAGTTCAGAAATGTTATTCTTCAATTGAGAATTTTCCTTTTCCTTCGATGCCAGGCTCGTGCACAATTTATCCCTTTCATTTACAACTGTTTTCAGATTTTTGCTCCAGGTAACAGGTTGTTTCTCGGGTTTTGATTCGCCACACTTATAAACAGGTGCACACGAATTCAGAAAAACTATCAGAGTTATGGGAAATACTAAATATTTCATCTTTTTCATTTGATTTCTTTTTATTAGGAATAAAGGTGTTATTTAAAACAAATATTATTTTTTCTGAACCAGTAACCATGTGTCGAAATATTCAGGAAACATTTTTCTTATATGCCTGATCTTCTCCCTGGCAATTTCTGCTTCATCCGTAGATAAGACAGAAACTCTGTATAGTCCTGCTTCATTCTTAAGGATCTCAGAATTGAATCCCTGTTTAACTATCCTTGTCTGATATTTTCTGGCATTTTCAGGATCTCTGAAGCTACCTAATAATAACAAAGAAGTGGTGAGGATCCGGTAATTTTTCATTTATAGGAACAAGCTTTTCCTCAACCTCTTTAATTACATCTGCCGGTTCCGTTGAATGATTATCTTCTGGTTTGTTCGGAAAATTTTCTACTGTAGATTTTTTGTTTTTCCGTAGCTGTTTATTTGTTCCTGAACAAGAGCCACAAATCAGTGCGATGCTGACCAATATGATTAAGTAAAATCTCATAACTATGCATTCAGATTAACAGGGATTTTTATATAAATTTTTATTTCAGCATTAACCGGCAGTTCCCAATGCTTTTGCCATTGCTGAGTAGCTGTATTTTATATTCCCCCTTTAGAAGTTTAGTTTTTGGTGAATAATTTAATACAACCTGGCGAGACTGCTCAAACTCACCCGTTGCTGATGAAAGGCTTGCAGTTAAATTTCTTGAATCAAGAGGCATAAACCATGAAAGAGCCTTGTCATCAGAGTTTATGGTGGTTCCTGATGGAGTTACCATCTTAAAACTAATTGCCTCAGTCAGGTTGTTCGGAATCTCAAAGGAGATATTCAGCTTTTTTGCTCTTGAGGCACAGATAACAAGTTTTTCAGTTTTCTTGCCTCTGGTTGCAGTAACCATAAAATTATCTGCGTTATAAATCGTTGCATTCTCAAGTTGCTGGGCAAGGTTTTTTATTTCCTTATCCTTCTTTGTAAGTTCACTCTGCAGATCGTTGTTTCTGGCCAGCATTTTGTCAGAATCAGATTTCGACTTTGCCAGATCATTTTCCAGATCAGATTTTAGTTTCTTAAGTTCCTCCAATTCCTTCATGGTACTCCTTAATGACCTGTTCTCACCGGTCAGTGAATTAATTTTTTTCTCGGTCTCGGCGATTTTAATGTTAATCTCGGCAAGCAGTTTTTGGTCTGCATCGTTTTTCTGCTTAAGTGAAGAAAAATCAGCCTGCATTTTTCCCAGTTCTTTTTCAATTGATAATTTTTCAGATAAGAGCTTTTCTGATTTTAGTTTTTCAGAATTAAGATTTTTCCTGCCTTTTGAATTTGAAACAGAAATAATTACTATTCCAGTTAGCAACAGAGCTATGGCGACTGCTCCGGCATAATTTAAAATCTTCTGTTTGTTGTTTTCCATTTTCTTTAGATTTTATTAAATAATGACTACAATGGTAATTCGAGCATATTAAGCCCGGATTAACAGAAGATTAAAAAATCATTAAGATTTGCTTTAGAATCATCTGATCCCTAATGTGCAGAAAGAACTAAGTGTATGACTATTATTACTAAATAATCATTATAACTCAGCATTTTGATGGCTGTATATAATACTGGATCTCGTTTAAAAGAAAAGATCTTAACTATATTATAACTGTAAAATTATTTCTTAAGTGATATTAACAGAGCTTAAGAAAATTCAGTAAAACTAAAGGCTAAGGTACTTCTCTATCACAGATTTGATTTGAGTTTTTGTGATTGGTTTGGCTATAAAGTCGGAACATCCTGCCATAAAGGCTTTATTTTTGTCTTCCATTTCTGCATAAGCAGACTGGGCTATTACCGGCAGGTCAGGAAGTATTTTTTTAATTTCGGAGGTTGCCATATATCCATCCATCACTGGCATTTTTATATCCATCAGGACAAGATCAATTTTCTCACCAGAGCTGCAAATATCCAGTGCCTGCTTCCCGTTTAATGCATGGATAATGTTGATATTCATATCCTTTAGCATCACCTCAAGAAACTGATAACTGAAAATATCATCTTCCGCAATGAGAATTGTTGTCTTTTCCCCTTTTACATACTTGGTTATACGTTTTTCAGAAAACATATTTTTCTTAGGAGTAGTTCTGGCAGAAAGAGGAATAGTGAACGAGAAACGCGAACCCCTGCCCGGTTCAGAGTCAATCTTAATGACTCCACCTATCAGCCTGACATAAGCATCAGAAATCGATAATCCAAGACCTGTTCCGGAATATACCCTGGATATAGATTTGTCTACCTGGTAAAAACGATAAAATATTTTTTCATGTTCCAATTGCGGTATCCCTATCCCTGTATCCTCTACTGAGAAAGTAATCCCTGCCTTGTCTTTTTTGCATCCCAGAATAATGTGACCCTGGTGTGTAAACTTGATTGCATTGCCAAGGAGATTTGAAAGCACCTGAATCAGCTTACCCTCATCGGTATTAATTATGTACTTATCGTCCCGGAAATTTGAGTTTTCGAGCCTTAATTCCAGTCCTTTTTTTTCTGCCTCAGGAAGGAACTGGATATAGAGATTATTGAGAAGCGTAATAATTTCCGTGGATTTTTCCTTAAAAAGTATCTGCCCGGCTTCTATATGTGAAACATTGAAAATATCATCGATAATGGTCAATAGCTGGTTATTGCTCTGCTGGATAATTTCAATGAATTTCTTTCTCTCAGACTCCTCCAGGTCAGGCTGATCAAGGAAACCTGTGAAGCCTATTATGGCATTAAGAGGTGTTCTTATTTCATGAGAGATATTATGCAGAAATGCTGTTTTCAGCTTATCACTCTCCTCCGCCTTATCCCTTGCAGATTTAAGATTGGTTATCAGTATGGAATTTTCCAGTGCAAGTGATGCTATGTTGGAAATAGTTCTGCAAAGAGAAATCTCATGCTCATCAAAATGTTTTATTCTCCCAATTGTGCCCAGTATAATGACTCCATATTTTTGTCCGCTTGCGATCAGAGGAATAAAAAGTATCGTCCTCATCTTTCTCTGTGTAATTATAACAGTCTCTTGAGGAGTCAGTTTTTCATGAGTTATATCTTCCACAATCAGAGGAGTGCCTCTCTCAATGGATTTAGAAATATGAGGATGGCTTACAAGGAGAGCTTTGCGGAATTCATCCGGGAAATCCTCCGGCATTTCAGGTATGGTAGATTCCAGTATCAGATTTGCTTCAATCACAGAATAAATTGCTCCTGTATCAAGACCAACGAGATGGTTTGCGCCCTCCAGGATTTTTTTCAGAACTATCCGTTTGTCAGCTTTTTCCAAAAGGCCCAGCGTGATTTCAAGTAAAATTGAGAGTTCACTGCTTTTTCTTTTTATCTGTTCTTCTGAAATTTTTTGTGAGGTGATATCATGTATGATTCCGAATACTCTCCTGGTTTTTTTATCATATTCAGCTGTTGAATGGATATCAATAATTTCACCTGTTTCAGCATTTCTGATCTTGAATTCAATATCGTATGGTTTATTTTCAGTTATGAGCTGACTGAGCGATGAATCGAGTAGGGGCCTGTATTCAGGAAGAGGGATTTTTTTGACAATTTCAAAATCCATTTTATGTCTTTTCATGCCATAGAGCCTCATAGCTCCTTCTGATCCGTATACCCTCCCTTTGTCGATAAAGAGTTCCCAGTTACCACTTCGTGATGCAATCTCAGCACGTCTGAGCCTCGATGCGGATTCATCATTGCTGCAAGCCAGAAGCTCAGCCTCAAGAATTTTTATCTTAGCCTCAAGCTCTTCAATTTTGTTTTTTAGCTCATTATCAGATGACATATTTTCCTCTAATCAGGCAATAAATGATCATATTTCTAAAATTTCTGGCAGGGAAGATACTAAATTAGGAAATATCTTTTAAAATATGAAAATGTCGTAATTTTTAACCGCGTTTTTTCTTTCATACCTTATTATTGTAAATTATTCATCGACTTTACCGGGGACAATAGTAGATTTCACATCCCGTGCATGCAAAGCAATTTGAACAGTGCCTGTTTTCTTTTATTCGATCAAATTTAAGCTTGCATGAATTGCAAATAATATAGCCTGTTTTAACAACTGAACGCTTTATAGCTATCCTTTTAGGGGATTCACCTGGTGCAAAAAAAATGACTTTGAAAATAATAAATCTTAACTTTGATCAAACATTGCTGAATAAATATATTTATTCCGGACGAGGTGATCACAATTATTAAACATCTCACCTTATTAATATGTCTGACAATTTCATCATCTTCCTTTTGTCAGACTAATCCACCCAGGCTAAACTGGTTAAATCTTGGAGTTGGCGGTTTTAATGATAATTCTTATACCGGTCCTACCGATTCCAACGGTGGAGTGTCACTTTTTCTGAGTGTTAACTTTTTAAGACCAATTACAACTAAGACACAGGGTGAAAAAAATATTTTAAATCATGGATTTGAATTTCGCTTCCTGAACCATTTCATGACAATCAATGAATCACATTGGATGAACTACTATGATACTGATCTTCTGTATGAGCTATCTTTTGGCAGATACGTGAGGTTCAATGTTTCAGGGGGTATCGGATTACTTAAGTATGACGAGGAGGTAATAATTTTTCCAACCCCTCCCTATACTACCATACCTTATTCTAAGTATGAAAAACACTACACAGCAAATTTCCCTTTTGAGGCAGGCATAAACCTTAATCTTTTAAAGGGATTTGGTCTCGGAGTTGGCTATTTTGCTAACCTCAATGGGAAAAAGAATGTGAATGGATTTTTCTTTAACCTGGCATTTGGAAGGTTAAGGTATTCGTAGAGTAATATTCTTTCATAAAATTGTTACTTCCTGCTATCTATGTAGTTGAGCAGAAGGTTCATATTCTTAATATATTCCCACGTTGAAATATATTTCTGATCGGATGTATCCTGGTATGGTGAAGTATCAGTTTCATCACCGGCATTAGTAGAAGCGTACCTGTCTGTCAGTTCTTTTATCTTTCCATTTCCCTTCCATGGATTACTGGTATTCTGATTAGTTACCAACCATCTGCCTTGGTTGTCAAGTGAACTAATAATGGCAATGGCTTTCTTAATATCAGGGACCTCAATCAGGGAATAACGGCTCAGATTATAATGGTCTGGCGGAAGACCGGTATTTTTAAAACTTTCTACCCTGAGCGGAGAATTTTTTGTGACAGAATCTGGCGGTAATGAGTTGAGGTGATTATAAATTTCTTTCAGCCTTTCAATATTTATTTTTGTTTTACCTCCATAATGGGCGAGTAGTTTTTCGTCGCTATAATCGTAATAATAATATCCGTATTCTACATTTGAACCTTTTCTGTGAACATACAGAGGTTTATCAGTACCTAACTCAATAAAAGTAGGATGGGTATATTTCCCGTTTCCGGCTTTATCATTTGGAAGGCGGGTATTTTCAAGCCACTTTATTGCATCCGGAATGCGTGAAATGAATTTACGATCACCGGTGTACTCATAGAATTTCATCACCAGCAGTGAATTGCCGTAAGTGTATTCAGGCATCACCGATGGAGGTTCGTAGGTTCTGGCTCCGGTTGGCTCAAGTTTCATATTGTACTGTTGACCCCATGCGGCCTGGAGATTGCCCTGCTGGGTGATGATGTAGAAATTCATTCCCCGGTAGATAGGATCGAGGAACCTCTCTTCTCCCAAAGTGATATAACACTGGATGAGGAAGTTAATATTTTCCCAGATAACATCATCATTGAAAGTATAATAGGACGTATAGTCAGGTAATCCCTTCTTTGCAAATTCATAACGCAGAGGATAGCGCTGAGGCCATCCTCCAAGAGGATATTGACTGTTGATGATAAAGTTGATTGCTTTATCCAGAGCTGGCTTGTACTTCACATCCATTTTTACCAGGTACATTCTCAGGAGAAACCTCGCCGCATCAGATGATACATCATCGTCAAATGTTGCATTACCGTAATAATGTTGAAACTCCTCCAGTCTCCAACCGTTTTTCCCGATAGTATTATACCATTCCTTGAGCGATCTGTCACCGGCAAAATCAATTATATAATTCCATCCTCCGCAATCCAACTGTCCCCATATGATTGCTGCAGCTGCTTTTTCTGCAGCCGCATAGTAATATTCATTCCCTGTAACTTTAAAAGCATCAAGGAACAGATGCCCCATGCTCACGGTTCCGGGATGCTGAACCCATATCATTGTGGAGTAGGCTTCCATCTCTCCCCACCTGCGTGACATATCCGGAAGGTAATTCCAGAGATAACCCCCTTTAGTACTGACATTTTCCACCATAAAGCGGGTAGCTTTTAGCATCGACTCTTCTGCTTCTCTCACTGTACTATCAGTCTGAGCTGTCAGAAAAGTTCCCTGATAAATAAGTAAAAGGAGTGAAGTCAATATCTGAATAGTTTTCATATAGCTATTGTAAATTATTTGCAGACAAGTTATCCAATACTGTACTTATTATCTGTAACCTTATCGGATTAACATTGTAGTAATCACCATTTTCAAGTAAACCTGAATATTGCCTGTTTATGAGCAATATAACTGAAATCTTTTCATTCGGTATGACTACTATACTTGTTCCTGTAAATCCTGTATGACCGAATGAGCCTTCAGGTGTACTCTTCATAAATGAATTATCAGGGTCCATCATCCAGCCAAGTCCATTGTTAAACTCGTCTTTTGTCAGAAAGGTCCTGATAATTTCTGAAGAGATGAACTTATCTGATTTAATTCTCCCTTCGTTAATCAATACATCAACAAGTTTCTGTAGATCATCTGCATTGGAAAAGATCCCGGCAGCACCTGAAACACCTTCATTGGCATACCAGGCATTACCATCATTCACCTCCCCTCTGAGAACATAATTGCGCCAGCCATTCCACTTTGCCGGATCGATCTCCTTCACGGTGAAGCCAAGAGTGGAATCACTTACCATTCTCTTTTCATATGGATTTCCTGATGATGTGGATGCGATTTTTCTAAATTTGCTGTTTTTCAGAGGATTATATGCAGTATGTTTCATGCCCAGAGGCTGAAAAATATTCTTCTGCATGTACAGATCAAGTTTTTCTCCTGAAACAATTTCAATTATTTCACCCAGCAATGTAAATCCAAGATCGCTGTATTTCCTTTGCTCCCCCACAGGATATTTTAAGGGAAGTTCCCCGATCAGCCTGAAAGATTCTTCCTTATTTGATGCTCTGTAATACATTGGATACCATTCATAGAGACCTGCAGTATGGATTAAAAGGTGCCGGATTGTTATGTCCTTTTTATCAGGCGTATCAAATGCTTTTATGTATTTGGATACCTGGTCATCAATATTAATCAGACCCCTGTCTGCCATTAACATTACAGAGGTAGTTGTTCCAATAACCTTGGTGAGTGATGCTATATCAAACATATGCCTGACACGCATCTTCTCAGGCTTGTCAGGCATTGTATGATCATAATCGTACTTCTTAGCATATCCATATGCCTTACGGTATATAATCTTTCCATCCTTTTTTATCAAGATAACTGCACCGGGAATATTATCAAGGTCTACCTGAGTTTGAAGAATAGAGTCGATATCAACTTTCAACTGTCTTTCTGCTCTATTGATATTATGTTCCTGCCCGTTTAAAACAGCAGACAGAATCATAAAAAATACCCCGGCAGATATTACCCTTTTAAGCATCTGAATGCAAATATTTCAGCCCATTACAGGACTGGATTTAATGTACCTGAGTCAACAAAAAGTCATCAAACATAATGAAAATGTCAAATATATGGATCACTGATTCTGATGAGCAAAATTTATTACAATGTATTGAAATTATAATTTTTTTTATTAATTATGGGAGATTATTCTGTTTCAGATGAATCAGAGGTTAATCCTTTAATAAACTGATCTATGAAGACCAAAACAACTATTGTCCTCTCCTCAATGATGTTCCTTCAGTATTTCATCTGGGGATCATGGTATGTAACAATGGGAACATTCATGTCGAAATATCTGGGCTCATCAGGCATCCAGATAGGTGCTGCATACAGTGCACTTGCCATAGCAACCATGATCTCTCCATTCTTTGTGGGGATGATTGCCGACAGGTTTTTTGCAGCTCAGAAAGTTATGGGCGGATTGCATATACTCGGAGGTATTTTGCTATTCCTGGCTTCGAAGATCACGACGAATACTGCATTCTACTGGGTGATACTCTTTTACTCCCTGGCTTATATGCCCACTATTGCCCTTTCCAATAGCGTGGCATTCAGGCAGATGACAGATATTGGCAAGCAATTCCCGCCGATAAGAGTATTTGGTACCGTCGGCTGGGTAATATCAGGATTCATGATTTCCCTGCTGGGAATTGAGCAGACGCCGCTTACATTTTATATGGCAGCCATTGTCTCGGTTGCATTAGGCTTTTACAGCTTCTTCCTGCCAGATACTCCTCCGCAGGAAAAGACAAGTACATCAGCTAAATCTGTTATGGGCATCGATGCCCTGGTTCTGTTTAAAGATAAACCATACCTGATATTTTTTATTGCGGCAATTTTTGTATGCATCCCTCTCTCGTTCTATTTCGGATTTGCAAATCTATATCTGAACCAGTCAGGGATGGAAAACACTGCAGGTAAAATGGTTATGGGTCAGATATCTGAAGCGTTGTTTATCCTGGCTATTCCATTCCTTTTTAACAGGATAGGAGTGAAGAAGATGCTGTTGATAGGAATGAGTGCATGGATACTGAGATATCTCTGTTTTGCCTATGGAAACATGGGAGCCAACCTATGGATGCTTTATTCAGGAATTATTTTACATGGAGTATGTTATGATTTCTTCTTCGTAACCGGCTATATGTACACTGAAAAGAAGTCGAATGAAAGTATCAAGAGTGCAGCGCAGGGGCTTTTTACTTTCGTTACTTATGGTCTTGGAATGTTTATAGGTACATGGTTTTCGGGCTTCGTAACAACATATTATTCAGTAGCCGAACAGGAATATCAGTGGCGTAATATATGGTTTGTACCGGCATATATAGCTGTTGCTGTGCTGATAATATTTATCTTCTTCTTCAGGGAGAAAAAAGAGATCGATGTGGTTAAGTAAGGCGTCCCGATAGCTATCGGGAGGCGAAAGGAAAATGCAACCTGTTGCACGTTGCTAATTTGCCAACTGCCAACAGTTTATTGTTTGATGCTAGTTTTGGACGTTTACATCCCATGAACCTGGTTCATTGATCCTGAATTCGAATGTACAATCTGTCATAACGGTTCGAAAGGCATTCCAAGTACGGTATGTTAATCTTACAGTAACAGGGTATGTAATGTTTTGTATGCCATAAGCATTTCCAGGGTTATACTCATCACCACTGCTGTATGTCATGGAGAAATCCTGAACAGAATTATTTGGCGCTCCTCCCATGGTTAGCTTTACCTTGATCTGATTCGGAGAATTTGATGTCTTGATGAAAGAGGAACGGGCAATAAACCTGCTCTTCAAAACCTCATATTTTTTGACATGATGTTTACCGACATATCTATCTGCTTTCCAGAAACCTGTAATTACCGAATCAGCTCTGTATGTCATTTTTCCTGAACCCTCACGGAGTCCCTGTTTATAGTAACCTTCATAGAATGTTCCATCAGACCATCTGTAGGCACCTCTGCCATTTGGTACTCCTTTTCTGAATTCTCCTTCGTACCTGTCAGTCCCCTGTGCTACCCCTACACCATGTGCAAGTCCTTTTCTGCATTCTCCCTTGTATGATCCTGATAACCTGGGCAGCAATACTTTACAATCACTTTCCTGTGCACTGAGGCTTACCCACAACAAGATCATTATTACCAGAAAAAGTGCCTTCTTTATCATCATGTTATTTTCTGTTGTATTGAGAACTGTATCAAAGATACCAAAAAAACCTATATTTACGTTTAAGGCAAGCTAAAGTCTAAACTATGAAATTAAGTCTGAAAGCAGCAGGTATATTGTTTTTCCTTGTTCCGGCAGCTCTTTCTGCCCAGCAATATGCCAGAATTGAATCCATGGATAAACTTGTTCTGGATAATGGTATCATAATGCGTGTTATACTTCTAGGTGGTGAGAAGGGAGGGATTGTCTCAACAAGTATGAAGTTGGAGCAGAGCAAGTCAGACTTCCTTGCCGAAGGGTCTCCTGAGTTCTCATTTGAGGCTGATGGGAAAACCATTGATGGTAGTGATAGATGGAAGGTTCTGAACATTAAGTTAATTAATGATGAACACGGTGGGAACGGGGCAGCTGTTATTCTTGATCACCCTTCTGCAGATCTGCGGTTAACTGTAAAATATATTCTCTATCCAGATCTGCCTCTGATAAAAAAGAATATCATATTTGAAAACACAGGTAAAACGGAAATAAAGATTGAAGCCCCTGATATCGAAAGTATTAAGTTTACCGGTGATGATGGGACCCATACCTGGATCATGCATGAATATGGGAGGCAGAAAGCTCTGGGACCTTATGTTGGAGAATGTTATGATCCTGTGGTCGTTGCTCACCAGTTTCGAAACAGGAGAGGAATTGTCCTCGGTAATGAGGCACCCGGAGTAATGAAACGGACCACTGCCTTTCTTAAACCGCAGCAGTTTACAATCGGACTTACCCATCCTTCTCAGACCTATGGATTCCGCAAATGGCTCAGCCCGTCAGAAAAATGGGTGAGTACATGGGTATTTACTGCTATTTACGAGGATAATAGCGATCCGTTCTATGTGTTGAACACAACTGTAAGTGATTATGTGAGGCTTCACATGGGAACCCGGCTTAGCAAGATCTCTGAAAAGCCAGTATTTGTTTATAATACATGGGAACCTTTCCTTCATAATATCAATGAGAAGCTTATTTATGAGCTGGCAGATGCTGCAGCTGAATGTGGTATTGAAGAGTTCATTATTGATGACGGATGGCAAGACAACTATGGCGACTGGGGCATAAACAAGGAAAAATTTCCTAATGGGCTTAAGCCTGTATTTGACTACATAAAGAGCAAGGGGATGAAACCCGGATTATGGATAAGCCTTGGTGCGGCTGAATCAAAAAGCAAGGTCTTCAGGGAACATCCTGAATGGCTTGTCAGAAAAGCAGACGGAAGCCCTATAAGCCTTCATGCAGACTTTGATAAGATGTATGGATGGGAGAGCTATTCGATGTGTATGACAACCGGCTGGTATGACCATATAAAGGATGTTATTTTAACCCTCGTTAAAGAACATGGGCTAGAGTATATCAAGGGAGATTTTGCAGTGGCAACCGGAGCCTATACAACAGATAAAACCAGATCAGGATGTCACGCCAAGGACCATACTATGCACAAAGACCGCAATGAATCTTTGCTGGAAATGTACCAGCGGACATGGGCACTGTTTGATGATCTTCATAAGGAGGCACCATCTCTATTCATCGACTGTACCTTTGAAACAATGGGTGCTTTGCAGCTTATAGATCTGGATATGTGCAAACATGCTGAAGGTAACTGGCTTTCAAATTTTTCTGAGAGGGTTCCTCTTGGATCGCTGAGAGTAAGAAATATGTCGTGGTGGCGTTCTCCTGTAATTCCAGCAACTGCAATGGTAATTGGGAATCAGCATTTTGAAGATCCTGAATTTGAGATATCCCTGATGTCGCTTAATGGTTCTCTTCCAATAGTGCTCGGCGATCCCCGAGAACTGACAAAAGAGGAGAGAGCCAGGATGAATACATGGGCTGACTGGATGAGGAAAACACAGGAGACGCACGATTATATGTCCTTCAGGCAGGATCTAAGTGGTTACGGCGAGCCGTCTGAAGGCTTATGGGATGGGTACCAGAGGATCAATACCGATACAAAAACAGGTGGAATTGTGGGTATCTTCAGGCAGGGATCTGTTGAAAATACAAGAACTGTTACAGTTAACTTCCTTAATCCTTTATACAATTATGAAGTAAGAAAAGCACCTTCCGGTGACCTTATTATGTATTCAACAGGCAAGGAACTAAAAGAGATCGGTTTCAGGGTGACTCTTGACAAAAAATATGATGGTGCAGTTTTCGAGATATTACAAAAATAAGAGAACTACGTTGCAGGTATTTTATGCATCAATAGAACAATGTAAAAAATTAATCTTTGGACTATTTTGTGACCGTGGATCAGCTAAATATTGAGATAAAATGTACCCGGTCAAAGCACTGTTTCAGCCTTTCAGGGATAACCATTATTTAACATTATGATAATTAAGGATATGAGATCAGTAAAGCGAATATGGGAAATATTTTTGATATGCATCATACTTAACATTCCATTACTTTCAGGGGCTGCTCCTTTTGTATTTAATATACTTGATTATGGGGCAAAAGGCAATGGGACTGCTATAAATACAAAACCAATTCAGGCTGCGATCGATGCATGTTCAAAATCAGGAGGAGGAACCGTCTGGTTTCCTGCCGGTAAGTATGTTTCCGGTACTATTTATCTGAAGAGTAATGTTAGATTGTTCCTTGATGCCGGAGCTGTTCTGGAGGGTAGTAAAAATCTGAAGGATTATCCAGTGACAATTTCAAAAGTAAGGTCATACACAGATAATTATACAGACAAAAGCCTTATTTATGCTGAAGGGCTTGAAAACATTTCTATTACGGGCAAAGGCCTGATTGACGGAAATGGTGCTTCATTCAAAGTTGAAAATATGGATAATGATGAAGGATTGAGAAAGAAAGATGAATCCTTTTTCTATAAAAGCCGGCCTTATTTAATCCGTATGATAAACTGCAGGAACATTCTTCTCCGCGATGTGAAAATAATAAATTCGCCAATGTGGGTTCAGCATTACCTACAGTGTGAAGATGTTAATATTGATGGCATTACAGTGGACAGCAGGGTAAACCACAATAATGACGGGATAGATATTGATGGCTGCAGCAGGGTAATGATCTCAAACTGTAATATTGGCAGTGGAGATGATGCTATTGTTCTGAAAAGCACTCTCGACCGGCCTTGTAAGAATGTAACTATTACAAATTGTATTTTAAGTTCAGATTGCAACGCCTTTAAACTTGGAACTGAAACCAATGGAGGGTTCCAGGATATTGTGTTCAGCAATTCCACAATTTATGATACTCACCTTGCTGGAATAACTCTCCAGCTTGTTGATGGGGGAAAACTGGAACGTGTTTCAATCTCAAATATTACCATGGATCATGTGGGAGCGGCTATTTTTATCCGGTTGGGGAACAGGGCTCGTCCATATATGGAAGGCACGCAAAAACCAGGTATGGGCAGTCTCTCTGATGTATTCATTGATAATATTCAGGCAACTAATGTGAGCATGACAGGAAGTTCAATAACAGGATTGCCGGGTTACATGGTTGAAAATGTAAATCTCAGCAACATTTTTATAGAATATGAAGGGGGAGGTACCGGCGAGCATGCTAAACGTGAAATTTCTGAACTACCCATGACCTATCCGGAATTTGGCATGTTTGGAACTCTTCCGGCATATGGATTTTATTGCAGGCACTGCAGGAATATCAGATTTGACAATATTGAACTCGGATATAAGAATACTGAAAGACGACCTACTATAATTTGTGATGATGTTGAAGAAGTCATATTTAAAGGTTTGAGGGCTCTAACAGATCAGTCAGCTGCGGTTCTGTCATTTGATGGAGTCAGAAATGCCTTTATTCAATCGTGCATTGCCCTTAAAGGTACAGGGACATTCCTTCAATTATCAGGCACTTCAAGTGAGCACATTACCCTGACAGGCAATGATCTCAGAGACTCAGAGAAACCTGTAAGCAACGAAAACAGATCTTCGGTGTGGTCTGAAGCAAACAGGATAGCTGCGTATCCGGGGAACTATGAAGATCAATATATCAGCTGCGATCTGCAATATACTGACGACAGGGAAATAAAAATTCACAGCCCTGCTGCAGTTAAAAGTAAACGGAAAGAGATCATACGAGCTATCTGGGGTACCGATAATATGCCTGACAGAACTGATGTTATTATTTCCCCTGATGTTGTCAGTCCATTGAATCAGATCTCATCACTTTCCCGGGTTGACAGGATAGAGATACCGGTTAAAGCTTCATTATCAGAGGGAGAAATACCTGTAAAAGATCTTGCATATTTATTTGTCCCGGTCAAAAGGAATAAGAGACTGGTAATATTCAACCCCGGACATTTGTGTTCCTTTAAAGAATCTCCGGGAACAGATCATAGCTATGGAGTGGAAGCAACTATTACCGGACTGCTCGACAATGGCTTTGATGTTCTTGCAGTTTATATGCCTCATGTTTCAGATACAAGCTGCAACCTTGACCATTGCAGCATTATTAACACTGACCTCGGCCCCGGGGATCATCCATCAACCTGGGGATTGCGGTTTTTTCTCGAACCTGAAATTGTAAGTCTTAATTACCTTGTTGAAAAAGTTAATTATCAGGATATAAACATGGTAGGCCTTTCCGGAGGCGGCTGGACAACCAATCTCCTTGCTGCAATAGATGAGAGGATAAAATACAGCTTTTCAGTGGCAGGATCAATGCCTGTTTATTACAGATCAGGAGGATCAATGGGTGATATTGAACAATTCTTACCTGATATGTACAGGGAGATTGCCGGCTATCCCGATCTATATGTTCTTGGAGCTTACGGTAAAGGTCGCAAGCAGATACAGATACTGAACCGGAATGATGACTGCTGCTTCGGACAAAAGCAACATGATCCAGAACGAGACTACGACAAAGATCTCAGAACATTTGAAGGAAGCGTGAAAGCCAGGCTGAAAGATATGGAAGCGGATGGTCATTATTACCTGGTTATAGATGAAACAGCACCTCATCATCAGATCTCATCTTTTGTCCTAACCAATGTCATCCTGAAAGAGCTGAAAGAGAAATAAGCAGGAGGTTATTTATATTAATCATGTAATCATTATATAGTGGGTAGGAGGTCAGCAAAATCAGAGATTGAAAGGATCCTGGCAAATGAGGAACCTTCGCGTTTTGTTTATGCGCCAAACTACTGGCAATGGTTCAAGCATCAGAAGGATCACAATTTGCTGCCTGATGAAATAGGGCATTGCAATTCATTATTTGATCTTTATGATTTTTTGGGAGTGGATGTCTTCAGCAGAAATGTATATTCAGATCCTGAAAGTTACTGGTTTGGAGGACTTTGCGATGAAATAATCGATGGTTTTGACCTGTCAGAAGAGATCACCTTTTCCGGAAAGGATAAAGTAATATCACGTAAATACCGATGTTCAACCGGCACATTGGATGAGAAGCTGATCTACCTGTTCAATGAATCGACCCTCGTGCAGAATAAGTTTTTGTTTGCTGATATCATTAAGGATTTTGATCTTTTTAAACGCTTTATAACCGCAAGGAGATGGGAGTTCTGTAAAGAGAAATTCGACAATATTTGTAACTCAGTTGGTGAAAAAGGCTTTGTAATTGCCGGCGAGTTTTTCAGTCCTCTGAAGATGATGCATCTCACCATGGGACCTGTTAACACTGTTTTTTCCCTGATGGAGAATCCGGAAAAAGCACAGCAACTTTTAGAATTTCATGAAGAGTCGCAGTTAAGATGCATTGAACAGGCTGTTAAGAGCGGAGTAAGGGTAATAATGTCGATGGATAATCTTGATACAATGTTCCATCCACCTGATTATGTCCGGGAATATTCATCTTCATATTATATTAAAGCAAGTGAGATCTGTCACTCCAACGGAGCAAGGTTTTTTATTCATGCATGCGGGCAGCAATCGGACAACCTTGAACTTATTTCCTCATATGGCGTGGATGGTCTTGAAGGAGTTGCCTCTCCACCTCTAGGTGATGTCATGCTTGATGAGGCGATGAAAATGACCAGCGGAAATTTTATTATTACAGGGGGAATCAGCGCCATTGAGACAAGAGATCTTAAAACAAGGGAGGCGATTTTTGATTATGTAGAGAAGCTGTTCAGGAAGATGCTTCCCTATAAGAACAGATTTATTTTTTCATCCAGCTGCAATACTGCAATTGATACCAGATGGGAGACCATAATAGCCTTCAGGGATGCATGGTTTAAATATAGTGAAATGGCGTAATTTTTTTTGAGGTTATAAAATCGATTCATGAATAAAATAAAGGGAAATATACGCTTTGCAATTCTTGGATTATTGTTTTTTGCAACAACTATTAACTATATTGACAGGCAGGTAATTGGCATTCTGAAACCATATATTGAGATTGATCTGGGATGGAGCGAGTTCGATTACGGGTTAATTGTTTCAGTATTCCAGCTGGCATATGCTGCAGGTATGCTCCTCACCGGAGTTTTGCTTGATAAATTTGGAACACGGTTGGGCTACACTGTAGCAATAGCAGTCTGGAGCATTGCCGGGATGCTTCATGCTGCTGCACGTTCAGCAATGAGTTTTGCTGCAGCAAGGCTTTTTCTTGGTCTGGGTGAATCTGCAAATTTTCCAGCGGCCATAAAAACTGTGGCCGAATGGTTCCCGCAAAAAGAAAGGGCACATGCAACCGGACTGTTCAATTCCGGGTCATCCATAGGGGCAATTGCCGCTCCGGTTATAGTTACTGGTATTGCAGTAACTATGGGATGGCAATGGGCGTTTATAATTACAGGAGGACTGGGATTTTTGTGGATCATCTGCTGGCTTCTTTTCTACTTCCCTGTTGCAAAACATCCGCGACTTTCAAGGGAAGAAAAGGATCATATACTCCAGGATTCAAACGGGATTGAAAATTCAGATGATGTGAAATGGACCGATCTTTTCAGATACAGGCAAACCTATGCATTATGCGCAACACGGTTTATTTCAGACTGGGTATGGTGGTTTTTTCTTTTCTGGACTCCTGATTTCCTTCACAAAATGCATGGGGTCAATATCAAAGAGGCCGTAATACCATTGATCGTTATTTATGGAGTTGCAAGTTTTGGAGGTATAGGCGGAGGATGGATATCCTCTTATCTGATCAATAAAGGACGATCAGTTGATTATGCCAGGAAAATGGCAGTCCTGATAAGCGCGCTGGTTGTCTTGCCTATTGTGATTGTTCCTCAGATAAAAAGCCTCTGGCTTACTGTAATTCTGATTGCTGTAGGTTGTGCCGGACATTGTGGCTGGGCATCAAATATGTTTACAATGATCTCGGATATATATCCAAAGAAAGCAGTTGGCTCAATGACCGGCCTTGCAGGTTTTGCAGCAGCAATAGGGGGAGCCCTGGCAGCATCATTTGTCGGGTTGATCCTTGATACTACAGGAAGTTACTTTCTGATATTTTTGATAGCATCATCGGTTTACATTCTGAACTGGATAATAATTAAATTGTTTATACCTGAAATAAGGCCAATAATTTAACTTTACCAAAATTATCTTTAATCATGATAGTAACATGTGTGCATATTAAGGTGAAGAAAGATCTGATAGATCGTTTCATAAATGCGACAATTGATAATCACCGCGAATCGGTGAAGGAGCCTGGTAATCTCAGGTTTGATGTAGTTCAGATGGCAGACGATCCATGCCAGTTCATGCTATATGAGGCCTATGAAACTGAACAGGCGGCAGCTGATCATAAGCTTACTCCACATTATACCTATTGGCGTGATGCTGTTGTCGATTATATGGACGAACCACGTAAAGGAGTAAAATACAAGATAATAGAACCGGAAGATCCTTCACAATGGTAAAACCATTTCAGTTTGCAAGAATACCGGCCATTCATTTTAAAAACGGTATTATTGTACGGCTGCCTGAATTTGTAAGAATTTTTGGCAGCAGATTAATAATCGTGACTGGAAAAAGTTCATTTCTTAAATCATACCAGGCAGAAAAGCTTTTCGCTGATCTTGAAAAGGATGGTGATGTATGGCACCATATTTTCATTAGCAGTGAGCCAACACCTGAAATGATAGATAATGCTGTAAGGCAGATAGGTGATGTCACGATCGATCTGGTGATAGGTATAGGCGGAGGAAGTGCCCTCGATGCAGGTAAGGCTGTATCAGCAATGCTTTATAAGAAAGATTCAGTAAAGGAATATCTTGAGATGACCGGCACAAAGACTCATCCCGGTACAAAAATCCCGTATATAGCAGTTTCCACAACCTCCGGTACCGGAAGCGAAGCAACAAAGAACGCTGTAATTTCACATACAGGACCAGATGGTTTTAAGAGATCGCTGAGGCATGATAATTTTGTACCTGAAATTGCTCTGATCGATCCTGAGCTTACTCTTAACTGCCCTGCTGATTTAACTGCTGCAAGTGGCATGGACTGCTTCACACAGCTTACAGAGGCCTATCTTTCTGACAAATCACATCCTTATACTGATGCTCTTGCTTTTGAAGGTCTGAAGGCAGTTAAGAGTTCGCTTCTGAGAAGCTGTAAGGATGGTAGTGATATTGAAGCCAGGGCAGGAATGTCCTTTGCTGCCCTTACATCAGGGATCTGTCTTGCTAATGCAGGACTCGGTGTAGTGCATGGTTTTGCATCTTCAATGGGTGCCAGGTATGATATCCCTCACGGCATTATCTGCGGGACACTGATGGCTTCAGCTAATGAGATAAACATAAGGATTTTACGCAAAAAGAAAAACGAAGAAGCACTTTTGAAATATGCTTCACTTGGGAGGTTATTCCTTGACAGGAAGGAGGGGAGCGATGATTATTTTATTGACGGGTTTATAGAATATCTCTACAGTCTCAGCGAAGAAATAAAACTGCCTGGTTTGAAAACTGCAGGTGCAGAAGAAAGTGATTTTACTGAAATAGTCAGGAATACCGACTGTAAGAATAATCCTGTTAAAATCTCACCTGATGATCTTTTAGCAATCCTTCAGAAAAGGTACTTTTAAATTTAAGGTAGAGTTTCGCTGAACTGTCATTTAGATCAAAGGAATTCTTATTGAAAAATATTGGAGATCCCTCATCCCGCTAACGCGTGATTCGGGACGAGAAATCTTAAATGTGTCTTTAGTATTTTAATAAATTTTATCAAAGTGATTATTTTATATCTTTATATAGAAGAATGATATTTACTCTGACTAAACTGATTATCTATGAAACTAAAAAACCTATCAATCATTACATTAGCATTTTTACTGTTAATAATTTCACAGTATTCTCAGGCTCAGCTCCCCAAAGAGACTGAAGCCCAGAAGATACAGCGAATGAAATGGTGGACTGATGCCCGTTTCGGAATGTTTATCCACTGGGGATTATATGCCCTCCCTGCCCGTCATGAATGGGTAAAGAATTATGAACGTCTTAACAACGAACAGTATCAGAAATATTTTGAGATGTTCAACCCCGACCTCTACGATCCCAGGGAATGGGCAAAGCAGGCAAAGGCTGCAGGGATGAAATATGTAGTTCTAACTGCCAAGCACCATGAGGGATTTTGTCTTTTTGATTCCAAATTCACTGATTATAAGGCAACCAATACACCTGTTGGCAAAGATCTTATTAAAGAGTATGTTGAGGCTTTCAGGGCTGAAGGGCTTAAAGTAGGCTTCTATTATTCACTGATCGACTGGCATCATCCCGATTATACCATCGACAGGATGCATCCTCTGCGGGTGAACACCGATGAGGAATATGCTGCCCTCAATAAAGGAAAGGATATGAGCAAATACAGGGAATACATTAAGAACCAGGTAAAGGAGCTCCTTACCAACTACGGGGAGATCAGCATTATATGGTTCGATTTTTCATTTCCGGGTAAGAATGGCAAAGGGCGTGCTGACTGGGATTCAGAAGGGCTTCTTAAGCTTGCCCGTTCACTGCAGCCAGGTATTATTGTTGATGACAGGCTCGACCTTAAAGATGTGGATGGTGGATGGGATTTTGTTTCGCCTGAACAGGTAAAGGTCACAAAATGGCCCGAATACAATGGTAAAAGAATTCCCTGGGAGACTTGCCAGACATTTTCCGGATCATGGGGCTATTACCGTGATGAGCATACATGGAAAAGCAATGCCCAGTTGCTCGAGCTGCTAATTGAATCTGTCAGTAAGGGAGGAAACCTTCTTCTTAATGTTGGACCGACAGCCAGGGGCACATTTGACCCCAGGGCCCAGGACAGGCTCAAGTCGATGGGAGAGTGGATGAAGTATAACAACAGGTCAATATATGGATGTACTGAGGCGCCTTCAGAGTTTTCTGCACCTCCGAATACTTTGCTTACTTATAATCCGGTTACAAAAAAATTATATATCCATTTACTTGCCTATCCAATGGGAAGAGTGAACCTGAAAGGAATGAATGATAAGGTGAAGTATGTACAGTTTCTTCATGATGCTTCCGAAGTTAAATTCTCTGCTGGAACCGGAGAGGATACAGGAAGCCTCTCTCTTCAGCTGCCTGTACAGAAGCCGCCTGTGGAGATCCCGGTACTGGAGGTATATTTGAAATAGGGTCAGGTGAAAACTCCACCTGGAGTCCATTTTTGAGCCCACCATTTAGCCCTCCTTTTGGAAGGCACGGGGGGTTAAATACTAACGGTATCATAAACTACCACTTCCTCCCAGAGCTCCTGGCAATCCTCAATGAATTTCAGGTGTTTGGGATGGGTCTGATATATCTCCTGATCCTCTTTGTTTTTATAGGTTGTAAGGATTGAATAGGTGTATGATGTGTCAATTACATCCCTGCTGGTGGAAGCTGGAACGCCGATATGGGAGTCAACTATTGTTTCAACCGTGATGAGTTCCCTGGCTGCTTTCTCAAATCTGGATATTGCTTCTATATCATAAGGATCTTTAAGCCAGAAGAAAACATGGTGGATAAATTGTTTGCCAAGCTTTTTCTCCATAACTCTATATTTCGATTATCAGAATTGTATCAGTTTCATCTTTAATTTCTTTTGGTATAGAAACTGTTATGCCGAAAGAATCCTGTTTGAATTTGAGTTTTACCGGCGATGAAAATGATGTTATACTCTTTACTTTTTTACCGAATTCAGGGATTAGTATGTTATCCTCCTCTGCATTCAGAACATGCACATATATCTTGTTTCCTTTATAAGTTGTTACACCCCAGCTTTTTGGCGGTACCGGACCCCCGCGTGTTCCATAGATCGTCTCTCCGTTCTTCTCCATCCATTTACCCATTTCATTCAGGGTGGCAACAAATTCGGGCTGAATTCGTCCATTGGGCATAGGACCAACATTAAGAAGGAAATTGGAGTTGTATCCTGCAGCTTTTACCAGGTACTGTATCAGATCCTTTGTCGATTTATATCTATTATCCTGAAGGTTGAAGCCCCATGAGTTATTCATTGTTTCGCATGTCTCCAGGGGAAGCTGTCCTACCACTGATTCCCCTGAGAATCCTGTAGTGTTATGTCCTGGCAGATCTTTTTCAAAAGCTTGAAAATCTTCTCCGGGAATGATAGCCTGGTGATGGTTATTGGAGATAAGAGTTGCAGGCTGCAGACTATGGATTAGTTTGTACGTTTTTTCGAGACGCCAGTCAGCGTCTTTCTTATCCCAGAATCCGTCAAACCAGATACCGCCTATTTCACCGTAGTTGGTAAGCAGCTCTGAAAGCTGCCCATCCATATAATCGAGGTATTTATACCAGTCACCTCCGGCAGGTCGTCCTGAGGTTTGTCCTGTTCTGCCAAGAGGGAAGTAATTATCCTGGTACCAGTCAAGGTGAGAATGGTAGAAGAAGAGTTTAACCCCCTGCTTATGACACTCATCTGCAAGCATTTTCAGTACATCCTTTTTGTATGGGGTACGGTCAACAATATCCCAGTCGGTGAGCTTCGAATCGAACATGGCAAAGCCATCGTGGTGCTTACTGGTGATGGTAATATATTTCATTCCGGCAGCCTTCACAAGTGCAACCCATTCAGCGGGATTAAAGCTGACAGGATTAAAGAAACCGGGTACCTTTTCGTATGTCTTCTTGTCAATTCCCTGGTTGAACATTACCCATTCACCATCACCGAGAACACTGTAAACACCCCAGTGAATGAACATCCCGAATTTTGCATCCTGAAACCACTCCCTCGATTTGAGATTTTCAGGAGTCGGTGTATAACTGGTCTGAGAATAGGCATTCAGAACCAGGATAAGTATTAGTGGCATTAATATTCTTCTTCTCATAATAATATAATTTGATTTTTAATGCATGATTTAGCCTCATGTATCTGATTATCATAAAAATGTGCATGTGTATGCAAATACATAGCTATCAGGAAGCTTTCCTATTTATCATTTCGTTGAAGATATTTAATTGTTCCTTCATAGCTGCAACGGTATCGGCAGGTTCAGTACGTGCCTCAAGCAATATCCATCCCTTATAATCAATAGCTTTGAACAGATCAAAAAGCTGTTGGTAAGGATAATTTCCATCGTTTAGCTCCCTTATGTGCACTGTATCTCCAAACCATTTTTTTAATGAGTTGAAATTTGCTTCCAGTCCGGGAGGAAGAAGATCCTGGTCATTACAATTCCAGCATATTTTTACATCAGGTTCAGTCACCTGGTCGAAAATTGCTTTCATTACCGGTATCTCCTGTGTTTTGTTACCGTGCACCTCAACTCTTACAAGCAGGCCGTAATCCTTTGCAAACCTTCCAACCTCATTGAGTGAAGCGGCAATCTGTTCAATTGTTTTTTCAACAGGCACTTCGGCCGGCAGATCATTAGGTTTTACTTTGATGCCTGTTGCCCCTATGTCAGCACATAGTTTAATATACTCTTTTGTCTGTTCAATATTTTCACGAAGCTTAGCAGGATCAGTACTATGATATTCAAAGTTGGAGCCGTAGCCAATGCAGGTTACTGTGCTGTCGGCAAACCGTTTTTTAACATCAGCCCGCTGTGACGAAGTGAGATTTGTCTCAACACCATGAGCATGCTGGGTACGGAGTTCAACACCGGAATATCCGGCAAGTTCACAGTTAGTTATTATTGTCGGAAGGTCCCAGTGCTGTGCCCACAGGTAGGTGACCAGGCCGAATTGCATCCCCTGTGCCTTGATGTCAGTGCATGAGGTAAGATGTTTCATCGCTGCCAGTCCAATACCTGCTGCGATGCTGCTCTGGAGAAAATGCCGGCGTGAGATTTGGTTTTTCATATCTGTTTATGGTTTGATTCCCCTAAAATAGTCATAAATGTTACATTAGGTTAAGAATTCTGAATTTATCAAAGCAGATTTTCGCACCAGATCAATAAAAATTATCATACATACTGATATTCATCGTATTCATTGCTCCGGTATCAGGATATTTAATAATTTTATAAAAAAAACGATATGAAAAAATCAAATCTTAATTCACGTCGCGAATTCCTGCAGAAAATGCTTGCAGCATCAGCAGTTGCAGGATTATATCCCTATCTAAACTCTGTTAACGCTGCAGACATAGTATTTAAGAAGGGAAAAATGCCGTTGAGACCTCTAGGAAAAACAGGCCATATGGTTGGAATTTACAGTTTGGGCGGACAGGCTACTGTTGAAACCCCGGGCAAGGAGAACCTGGCAGTGCAGATAGTAAACAAAGCAATTGATCTGGGCATCAACTATATCGATACTGCTGCCGCATATGGCAGAAGTACAGCAACTATCACAAAAGAAGATGCCATGGGTACGAGTGAAAGAAATATCGGACAGGTGATGAAGACCCGGAGAAATGAGGTATTTCTTGCATCCAAAACACATGATCGCACCTACGACGGTTCAATGAGGCTGATTGAAAAGACTCTTAAGAATTTGCAAACCGACCATCTGGACCTCTGGCAGATCCACAATGTGAAAAAAGCGGAAATAACTGAGATCGATAAGTGGTTTGCTGCCGGTGGTGTTGTTAAGGCCATGGAAAAGATGAGGGATGAGAAGGTTATAAGGTTTATAGGATTCACAGGTCATGAAGGTCCTGATGTATTAAAAGCCATGGCTGAAAGATATCCTTTCGATAACGTTCTATGCGCACTTAATGCTGCCGATAAACATTATGATCCTTTTATAGAGAAATTCCTTCCAACTGCAGTATCAAAAGGAATGGGCATTGTAGGTATGAAGATCCCTGCACGCGACAGGATCTTTGCTCATGGAGGAATAATTACCATGAAAGAGGCAATGGAGTATGTAATGTCTCTTCCAATAAGTACAATAATTGTAGGCCTTGATGATATTACAGAACTTGAAGAGAATATTAAAATAGCTGAAAATTTCAAACCGCTCTCTGCTGAACAGATGCTCGCAATTGAAGAGAAAACAAAACCTTATTATAAGGAAATAATGTTCTTCAAGCTGCTTTCAGAGTGGCCTCCGGAATGGTAATATTCTATTGTTAAGGTTATCTCACAAATTCAGGATTATGAGAATAATTAAACTGATTAGTTTCCCTTTTGTTGTACTTTTATCAGTTATAATCCTGGTTGCAGCAGGATGCAGAGGAGGTGATCATAAAACTAAAGCTGAACCGGTCATCCCGGAGAAAAAATTCGATAGTACATATCTGTTTAATGGCATCTCACTTGATGGATGGGAGATCACAAACTTTGGACCACAGGGTCCTGTTTCAGTTTCAGGAGGCGAAATAATACTGGGTATGGGAGATGGATGCACCGGTATAAATTATACCAGGGAAGTTCCTTCAAAAGATTATGAAATTTCACTTGAGGTCCGAAGAAGAGAAGGAAACGATTTCTTTTGCGGACTCACATTTCCTGTAGGGAATAATTTCTGCACGTTTATTGCAGGAGGATGGGGAGGGCCCATAACAGGTTTGAGTTGTATAGATGGAAAGGATGCATCTGAGAATGAAACAACAACTATGCGGAACTTTGAGAAGAACCGATGGTACGCCATCAGACTTTCAGTAGTTGAAAACAAAATAGAAGTATGGATAGATGAAGAAAAAGTTGTGGACTTTTTAACTGACGGAAAGAAACTTTCCATACGTCCGGAAGTTAACCTGTCAAAACCACTCGGAATAGCTTCGTGGAACACTACGGCAGGGATAAGGAATATAAGATTGAAAGATAAAAGTTAAAAGACAAAAGTTAAAAGACAAAAGTTAAAAGTATTAAAAAAGTCAGAAGGTAAAAGGCGGATGGGTGCAAGGCAGCTTTTAACTTGATTTTTGCCAACAAGCAACAAGAACCAATAGTAATTCAATACACAAAAGATGAAAAAGACATTAAGTACGATTTGTGCAGCTCTTTTTATGCTCAGCTGTTTATCGGCTCAGTATTATAGTATAATTACTGTGCCGGCAGGAACTAAAGTAATTGATAAATTTCCTTATAGTGAAAGATATCTTTATCCCCAATTTACAGAAGGACAGGTTTTTATGAAAACAGGAATGGCCAGCGACAGCAAGTTGAACTATAACCTGCTCCTGGGAGAGATTGAGTTTTTCCAGGATAATGACACAATGGTAATTTCCAGGAAGAATGACATAACTCTGATAGCAGTAGCTCAGGATACATTTATTTACAAAAATGGCTATCTAAAGCTTATCCACAGTGGCACAGTGAAGGTTTGCCTTAAGGACAAGATAAAACTTAAGGATATTGTAAAAAAGGGGGCTATGGGTACTCCAAACAGAACTTCTTCAGTTGATTCATATAAGTCATTACCTCTTGGCGGTAAGATTTATGATATTATTTCTGCTGATGATTTGGAATTCCAGAGGACTCTGGAGTTCTTCATTCTGACTTCATCAGGTGATCTTATTGAATTTAAAAAGAAGAATATAATGGGATTGTATCCTCAGAAAGAAGATGAAATAAAAGAATTTCTTAAATCAAAAAAAGTCAAATTCGATTCGCAGGATGATATTATAAGGTTTGCCGATTTTCTTTCAAAACTTTAATAAAACTCTGCAGATGATGCAAGGGTTATACAGGCCTTATGCAATGTTAGAATTTCAATAAAAAATGATTGATCGATGAAAAATTATCTGATGGTAATTATGGCCGGAGCCATACTGGTTTCATGTAAAACTAATGAGCTGTATCTTAATGTTGTAGAGCCTGCACCAGTAATGGTACCTTCAGATGTGGTCAGCGTGGGGATCATTAACAGGTACCTGCCTACAGATGAAACAAAAGTAATTGATGCTATTGACAAAACACTGTCACTTGAAGGTAAGAACCTTGATAAAGACGGGGCAGCTGAGAGTATCAACGGTCTCAGGGAGGAGCTGTCGGCAAACAGTCGTTTCAATGAAATTAAAATTATTGATAACACTAAATTTAAAACTTCAAAGCTGGCTGTTTTACCACCTCCTCTTAATTGGGATATAGTAGATATGCTTTGCAAAGAATCATCAGTTGATGCAATCTTTGCACTTGAAAAGTACGATACTGATACCAAATTGAACTATGCATCGCGCAAAGTTGCGATGAAAACACCCCTGGGTAATATTCCGGGCTTTGAGCATCAGGCTGACATGCAGACAATAGTTAAGACGGGCTGGAGGATTTATTATCCGGCTTCAAAATCAATCCTTGATGAATATATTTATGAAGAATCGATTGTATTTTCAGGTAAAGGTATCAACCCGCTGGTAGCTGCTGCCGGCCTGATAGGAAGAAAAGATGCCGTTAATAAGGTAAGTAATAAGGCAGGACGGGGATATGCCATACGTATATTACCATACCAGATAAGAGTTTCCCGTAACTATTATGTAAAAGGTACAGATAATTTCAAGATTGCAAAAAGAAGGGCACAGCTTGGAAGGTGGGATGAGGCAGGAGAATTGTGGGAGAAGGAGACGAATAATCCGAGTGGGAAAATAGCAGGAAGAGCATGTTACAACATGGCCATTATCAATGAGATAAACGGCGATCTGGATAATGCTCTCGGATGGGCCCAGAAAGCCTATGAGGATTACAACAATAAGCTTGCCCTTAATTATACAAGGATACTGGAAAACAGGAGATACAAAAATGCTGCACTGAACAGGCAGTAACAGGTTCCTGAGTACTCCACATCACATATATTAACTAGTGGTGGACGAGAAGGACAGGTTACAAATTCAGATGCTTAACGCGCCCCTGAATCCCCTGACACCATAGTAAGAGGGTGCACCGTTGTGATACACAAAGACATGGTTGTAACGACGATCGGCAAAAATGGCACCGCCGAGTTTTCTGATCTCAACAGGTGTCTTCAGCCAGCTCGATGTTTTCGTATCGAAGGAATCAAGTTTCTGCAACTCCCGGTATTGTTCTTCAGTTAAAAGTTCAATGCCCATTGCAGCAGCCATATCCATAGCAGTATCTTTTGGTTTAAATTCTTTTCTTGAGTCAAGCGCCTCACGGTCGTAACAAACACTTCTGCGGCCTTTTGGGCTTTCCGCTGAACAATCATAAAAAAGGTATTCGCCGGTCTTTTTATCATAACCAACAACATCCGGTTCACCTCCGGTTCTTTCCATTTCACTCAGGGACCACAGTTTTTCTTTATCGGCTTCCAGCTTTGAAATTAGTTTGGCCCATTCAAGGCCTTTATGGCGGTTCATGTTTTTCTCAAAACGGGATTTCAGCGATTTGATTAGTTCCTCACTTTGCTTCGGGGATAACTCCTTTTTTGTATCAGGGTTTGACATAGTTTTATGTTTAGAAAACAATCAGTCATTTTAATTAACAATATTTTTATATCAGGGCACTTACAAATTTAGCCTTCATAGTACCTGCGGGATCTTAAATTATCATATATAACAATTAAGATAGTACTCTGTTCAAACCTTAAAATGATACCGTTACAGGCTGGTTGCGCTTTTTAATTTTAATTAGCGAAGGCTGGACAATTTTCCTTTATTGTTCATGTTACGCTTTTGTGGTTTGTTTTTCCTTTTCTGCAATAATCAGCATTTCAAAATCTTCAGTAGTGAGCTTGTCATTTCTGGAGAATGCCCCTAGTTTTGCTGCGAATATTTCTATTTTCTTAAATCCTAATGACTTCAGAAGCCAGGTTATCTCGCTTGGGACATAATATCTTTCGTTACAATCAAGAGATTTATTGTTACCGTAATCATCTATGAATTCGGTTACATTGAAGTCCCTGAACGTCATTAAGTCGAATGTATTACTTCTGTACGTCGCATTACCTGCTTGTGAGGTATCTGTAAGGAATTTTTCGACTGAGTGGTATAAAGGAAACAGACCATTCAATGTTGTAAATATAAATTTGCATTTGTTCTTAAGTGATCTGGTAACATTTTTAAGTATCTCAAAATTCATTTCATCTGTTTCCATTAATGGAAATCCTCCTTCACAGAGCATTATTGCTGCATCAAAGTCCCTGTCAAAGGGTAGATTTCTTGCATCAAAATTCAGGAATTTGATTTCCAGGTTGTTTGCTTTTGCATTGGCTCTGGCTTTTTGAAGCATTGAATCAGACAGATCTATTCCAGTGATATTATACCCTCTTTTGGTAAGTTCTATGGAGTGTCTCCCGGTTCCACATCCAATATCCAGGATTTTGAGAGATCTGTTAAAATCAAATTCTTTTTCGATAAAGTCACATTCCCCTATGGTTCCTTGTGTAAAGCCTTCAGAATCATATTTCTGTCCATAGTCTTGAAAGAGACTCTCATACCATTGTTTTTTTTTCATTGTATTTTAATCTTAAGTTGATTCTTTAGTTTAGTGGACCCATGAAGACTAAGGGCCCGGCAATAGTGCCGAGCGTTAAGTCTCGAATTGTGATGTCGGGATAGTGAGGAGCCAGAATGCAGGGGAGGCATGTTACCCGACGATGGATGGACTACGTAGTTTAATACGTATTTAACTATGTAGTTTATTTGGCCGTACAAGGAGGGTATTGCACGCGTTTTGAAAAGTCCCGATTGATGGACAGGATTTGTCATATCACGATAAAGTTGTATAAGTGACTCCCGATAGCTATCGGGAGCAAAAGCCATGACAGCCTGTCCCGCTTTGCGGGAAGCTTATTAATTAAACCGTCCGTGTTGTGGTTCATGTTTTATTTTTTAATAATCTCTAATATCATCTTCAACAATAGCATAGAGGTATCCATCTTTCCATTCTCCTCTTATTGGAACTATCTTTCTTCTTATGCCTTCTCTTATCATTCCAGATTTTTCAAGCACTCTAATCGATTTACTATTTTCTATTATAGTTCCTGCTTCAATCTTATGTAATTTAAAATAATCAAATCCAGTCGTTATCAACTTTTTTAAAACCTCAGTTGCATAACCTTTTCCCCAATGATCAGGAAATAATTTAAAAGAAATCTCACCTAGCCTCAACCTATCTAGTGAGAACTTTATATTTGCCAAACCAATAAATTCCATCTTATCCTTACTTTCTATTTTCCAATTATAAAATGGTCTAGGTATTATTGTTTGTCCCTCAATATATGGACGAATAGACTCTTTGGTCTCTTCAATATCTTTAGGTATGCCAGTTATATTAAACTCACTGACTTCAGGAAGTGAATTGAGTCGATGAATATCTTCTAAATCATCCCAAGAAATCTCTCTTAAAATTAATCTGTTTGTTTCTATGTTCATAGCTTTGATACTAATATTACATAACCGCTAACTCGTTTCTCAAGCAAGGTATTAATTATTTTCTTTGTCATTTTTTGTACTCGGATATCTGCGATAAGCCGGTAGATGGATAGGGATTGTCTCTTAATACGAAATGTATCAAGGTAATTATCCTGCTCCATTTTCTAAAAGTCCGGAACCTAAGAAAGAAATCAGAGAAGTTTTATTGCTTTGGAGTATGGCCGTTGTTGTTCCAGTTCTGAGAATGTTCGTCATTTCTCCATGGTTGAGTAATTTTATTAATCAGAGATTTCTTATAGAATTTGTCTATGTATAATAAAAACAGATGTACGAGTATTAAATCTTGATTTCTTCTATTTCGTTTAAATATCAATGGAAAATGGCTAATGATAGAATTAGGACTCATTTTCTGGTGGATTTTTGGCTTCTTCAATTTTATTCAATTTTTCAACTTGTTTAATGATCATTATTGCATCAATGCTTGAAAAGAAAGCGAGTAGATAAAAAAACACTGCGATCAGGTTAAAGCCCTTCATTGTCATACTAATTGTCAGAATCAAGACAGCCGAAATTGAAAGAAATAAAAGTCCATATGCTGCACCCAGACTTTTATATTTTTTAAGACTAAATGAACATACAATGAATCCTAAGGCAATTAGAATAATTAATAAATATTCCCATCTTGTTTTTTGAGCCTGAGCGAGACCTCCAATAATAACTAAAATTCCAAGCACAGAAAATAATGTTCTGATGCTTTTTAATGGTTTTTCAGCTTCTGCTTTTGTATTAATCTTTGTAAAAAGGGTTGATTTTTTTACTTTCGATTCTTTCTTCTGATCAGTTTGTGTTTCCATTCTAAGTCTTTATTAATATTAACTATATATCATATAATGTGCACTGTATTTGTGCTAACCGGCCCGGTGGTATGGGGAGTTTCCGGGAGCCTGCCCCGCCGCAGGCGGGGTGTCGGGGTTGGCATGTGTTTTTGCAAAGTCCCGGTAGATGGACGAGCAATTTCTCGTCCAGATGCAACTGTCCAGATGGAATAGTCCAGGTAGACGGTACTGATGTTTCTTATCAAGGTACAATTGTCAAAGTGGCTATGCAAAAACCCTGAAAGCTGCGGGCTAGCCGGCAGCCCTATTGACTTTTTCACGGTAGCAGGAGTTCTCCTGGTACACAAAATCTGATAAGTTGTGATGTGGTTTCTCTTATAATTGTTTCTAGTCGATGCTGCAATTTTCATGGCTGACGAGGCAATTAACATTGTCCGTGTTGAACTAAATCCCGCTTCGCTGGATGGCCATCAACCGGATTACTACTTTTAGTATTTTGTAGGTTCAATATTCACTTAATTTACTTACCATGAAAAAAAAGGACTGAACCTACCATCGTTCAAAAAGCTCTGACGGGAGTCACTGGCTTTGATAAGGTTTACAAAGGAATGCAGCAACAGGTCATTCTCAAAGGACAGAGCCACAGTACCCTCAGTAACTACATCCGTAAAATTGCGCAGATAAGCCTGCATTTCGGCTGCCTTCCGGAAAAGATCTCCGATGATGAGATCAACGAATACCTCACCTCCCTGGCCATAGACAGCCGGTCTCCTTCACGAAGCGGATTCAAGCACATGGTTTATGGGCTCAGGTATTATTTTCGTCATGTTGGCAAGACTGATCTTGCTATAAAACTACCATCACTTAAAAAAGAGGCCACCCTGCCGGTTATTCTTAACCGCAGTGAACTCAAAGCATTATTCAAAGCGCCAAAGCTTCTGAAGCATCGCATCATTCTGACACTTATATATTCTGCAGGCCTTCGCAGACAGGAAGCTATCAACCTTAAAGTACCGGATATAGATTTCGAGCGGCACACCATCCATATAAGGAAGAGCAAATATTTAAAAGACAGGATTGTTCCTCTTTCATACTATATGTCACGCGGATTAAAGAAATACCTGGAAGTTGAAAAGCCACATGATTATCTCTTCAATGGAAAGGAAGCTGATGGACGCTATAGCATTAACGGCCTTAGCTGGCTTATGCGTGAAGCGCTCAAACGTGCAGGCATCAAAAAAGGAGTCAATCTTCATTCCCTGCGTCACAGCTATGCGACTCACCTTCTTGAAGAAGGAGTAAATATCGTCACGGTAAAAGAGCTCCTGGGTCATGCTGACGTCACCACTACGATGATTTATCTGCATGTTGCCCGTCTCGATGTTATTAAGGCTCATAGTCCGTTGGACACCCTGTATAAGGAGGCTCTATGAGCCGCCCCGAACACGAAGTTGCAGATATCATCCGCCGGTTTGGCGAAAGTTTTATCATCAATCATCAGCCAAACTCGTATCAACTCCGCGTTCTGCAAGCCTTGTCCATGTGCAGGACGGCAGCTCTGGGCGGACATAAATATCGTTGTGATAATTGTGGAAGCGAGCATATAAGCTACAACTCCTGCCGCAACCGTCATTGTCCCAAATGCCAGAGTGTAAAACAGGCATTCTGGATTGAAGACCGTATTAAAAGTGCGTATCCGGTCAGGCATTATCATATTGTCTTCACTGTGCCTGAGGTACTGAATGAAATCTGCACCATTGATAGTAAGTGGTTCTATAATCAATTGTTCCAGGCTGTCTGGGATGTTTTATGCTCGTTTGGCTATAGCCATTATGCGGTGGAGAGTGGGGCTATCTGTATACTGCATACATGGGGACAGAACCTGAGTCTTCATCCTCACATACACTGCATAGTTCCGGCTCTTGGTTATTCGGTCAGGGGCAAAATGAAACATATCGGTAAAACGGGCAAATATCTTTATCCGGTCACCAGGTTGAGTCTTAAGTTCCGGGGAAGGTTCATGGACGCTGTGAAGAAGTATCTCACGCGAAAAGAACTTCTTCCGGATTACAGGGATCAGATTAAAGCTGCATGGAGCAAGCCATGGGTGGTTTTTTGTGAACCTTCCATGGGAAAACCTGAACATGTAGTAGGTTATCTTGGCCAGTATACTCACCGGGTGGCAATTACAAATCACCGTATTGTCAATATCACAGATCATCAGGTCGTATTCTCTCTTAAAGACTACAGTGATCAGGGCAGACAAAAAATAACCTGTCTTAGCGCAGAGGAGTTCCTGAGGCGTTTTTGCATGCACATTCTTCCCAGGGGATTTGTTAAGATACGCCACTACGGTATTTACAGTTTACGATTCCTGACCACCATCCTGAAAAAGGGCGGTAAGATGGTGTTACAACAAGTGGAAACTACCGCTGAGCGAATTAATCGTCTGATTGGTGTTGACATAATCTGTTGTCCGAGTTGCAGGAAAGGACGGCTTATTCCTGCTAGTGTCATACCACGAAGCCGTTCTCCCACTCTTCCATAACTCAGTTCATTCATTCCACAGAATACAAAACCAGCTTAATTGTCTGATTTAATGGACAAAAAGCATTTGTATTGACTATACCTGAAAAAGTATCTCTGAATCTGCCGGCTTAATCCGTTCATTTCCCATGGAACCTAAATTAAGGTAGCTCCATTAGTGCAGAACCAGGAAAGAAAACTCTCATCACCCCGGTAAAAAACCTTAATAAACTTTATTGAATCCCCATAATATAGTTCCGGATGGATTTAGTTCAACGTGGGCTTCATTACTGGGTGCTGCGCACCGTATGAAGCCCTATGTATTAGCCTTAGTGATTTGTTTTTATTAAAGCTGTTCAAGAATATTTAACATTTCTTGAATATAATTACGAATTTCAGTTGGTTGACTATCAACACTCATATCTATATGCCAGATTTCAATATCCCCATTACGATTTATTTCAATATGTACCCCACCTTGATCATAGCAGTCAGGACATCCGAATGTTTTATTTGGGTTATTTTTAAGATATATTGGGAAATCATCAACTAAACTCTTTGCAAGGTTGTATTTGTCAACTGATAATGGCTCATTTTGAAACTTCAAATCTGCATTATAATAGTAATCCATATCATCAGGATATAGATTATTGTTTTTAATTAAGAAGAATCTTGCACAATTGCCATAACATTCTCCAGCAGCAGTACCAAATGCAAATGAGTCGATATCATTATCATCTTTTGAACAAAATGATAAGAATAACATCAATACAATAATCAGGGAATGTTTTATTTTCATTTTGTAGTTGAATATTAATAACTTACATCAGAATAAACCAAAAGCTTCAGGAAACCTTAATAATGGAACTTACTGAATTAGTAAGCTCAAAAAGTGTGCCAACGATGACAAAAAAAGACCACTCATTAAGGCTAACGGTCCTCGTGTAAAAATTGGGCGGGTGTTATCCCGACTTGCTGATTAGCCCCTAGACCGTTTATATATTTTTGTTTACTTATCATACAGATACTGCGCGCCGCCTTGTTTTTACACGATGTTACCTGCTGGCATCATTCAATCCTTTTTCCGATATAAAATGCATAACCGAAATACGATTTATATTTGTAATATAATTCTGTCACATACTGTTCATATTTTATAAAATCCTCAGCAGCTTTATTTCCGGCATATTTTCTCAAGAAGATTTCCCGGGCAGCAACCAGCGGAGGATAAAAATGTTCCGTCCAACAATTTTCAGGTAGAACAAAGGTTGCAACAGGCATGAATCCTGCTTTTTGCATTTGGGCAACCTTATTTGAAATCGTGTCTATTTCAGGGTAGGCTTTTTGCCAAAACTTTTGAATCTCTGCAGGTCGCTCCATAGTAAACCAGGTGTTTTCGGTAATAGCAATATATCCGCCTCGCTTCATAAATTTTCGCCACTCTTTCAAACCTCGTTCAAAGCCAATATTGTAAATAGCTCCTTCAGACCAAATCAAGTCAAACTCCTCTTCTCGAAAAGGAAGGTTATCCATTGACCCAACAATACCTTTTACTTTGTTTTGCAGATTCAACTGTTCGGCATTTTTATTCAACTTTTTGATATATTCGGAGGAAAAGTCAATGCCAGTAATCTTTCCTGGAGCGTTTTGCCCCAATATCATGGTTTGCCCGCCTGTTCCACATCCAATATCGGCAATAAGAGAGTTTTCGGTCAGGTTGTCAACAAAACCCAACGCCTGAAGTGTTACTTGAGGACTTCCTGGACCTTGTCTTTCAACGCTTGAAAAATATTCACGAATTAATCGATAGTCAAAATCGTAAATTGTTTTAATGTCATCGCTCATATTAATCTTTTATTATCTGTTTCAAATCTATTTTCACTTTGTCATTCCGTACTCACTGTCACCAGCTTGCAGGTAACTTGCTTATATAATGACAAAAAGTACTCACAATCTACCGGAAAAGCAGGTTCAAGGTACCTTCTGGTTATGAAGTAATACAGAGAGTAATCCATACTTCCGTCCCGTCAGTCACAATAGATAAATGCACTAACAAGTAGATTATTAAACTATTATATTGTCTCGCTCAGTAAAATATTTCCGCCGGAATTGTAATGCATACCGAAGGTAAGAAAAAATTGTCAGGGGCAGAATGGGTTGTTAATATATTAACAGAGACACGTGCTTTGCAAGGTGCTACTCTGGTGAAGGTCTGATGTTTGGAGGGAAATTGTTGATCGGAAATCAGAGCCCGTGGCTCAGGGCGCAGGGCGCAGGGCGCTGGGATTGGTGCCGATGCCTGCAACCTGCAACGTGCATCGTAGAACTTTAATCCACAACTACCTCAAGTTTAACGGAAACAGGTTCATTTGCCGGGCCTCGTGAGCTGAGTTCAACAATATAATTCCCGCTATGATCGTAGGAGTGTTTTATCTCTTCTTTTATTGTCTGAGCAGCAGTACCATCGCCAAAATCAATCTTTACTTCGGTATCGGTATTTATAAGTCTGTTCCAGAAAACTATATCCATTCCTGGTTTGATATTCCTTACAGGATAGTAATAAGCCCATCCATAAGCTATTTTCCTGGTTGAATTCTCTTCAAATACTCTTACCTGCAGGAAGTCACTGTCAATTGTTCCACCTTCGGTTTTTACAGTAAGCTCTTCGGAATAATACCCGGGTGAATTATATTTCAGTACGGTAACAGGTTGATTTACAATCTGCCCGTCATGTAGCTTCCATTGCCATGATTCGATTTTTTCACCATCGCGGCAGATACTGCGTGAACCATCAATCTCGACTGTTTCACCAACCTTTGCAAACCGGTAACCTCCGGCTATTGCAATCAGCTTGTCATTATACATCCTTAAATAGCTTTCAACAGCATACGGGAAAAGCGACAGCTGATAGCCATTGTAGCCCATACCTGTGTGAAGATGAGGGTCGGAATGCTGTGATTTCCTGCCATCCCAGGTCATACCGGTTTTGGCTAAGTACTGACCCTTTTCAACTGATCTGCCTTTCTGTACACCAGGATCGATATATTCTGTATTGCAGTGAGAATAATCATATACTAATTCATTTTTGTCCCTGATCATGATACTGTTGGAACCTATATTGCCTTGAGGAAGAGGAGACCGGATTATTTCTCCTTTAACCCAGGCAGTTACTTCAAGTTTATCGGGTATTGCTCCAAAATCCTCACCTCTGTGATAATAGAGGAGATTGAAGGGAACAAGTGCACCCCATGTGTTATTGTATGATGCCGAACGATACCTGTATTGCTTCAGCGGAAATTCAATTTCGGAAGGGATTCCCCATGGCTCACCATCAATGACAACAGAAAGCCTTACATCCTTTTCCATTTTATCTACCGGATCGAGGTTTGGGATCTCATCGACCTTTTTTACAGCTTCCACATAAATTCTAAGCCCATCGACTGATACCGGCATCTGGTATGGCTGCATCCTGAGGGTAAACATATTTCCTGAGACAATAACATCAACTTCAGCCTTGTAAAAGTCTGATTCCCCCAGTGAATCAGGAAACCAGTTGTTATACTCTCTGAACAGCCTGTAATCCTTTAGTTGAATTGTTCTGGTTATCTGTTTGTTTTTGTATGTGCGGTCGATCAGAATTGAATCTCCTTTGTTAAGCTCAAATACAAGCGGATATCCCGGAATATTCATTATTATAACAGGTTTTTCCCCAACAGGTTTGTTTTCAGGAACTGAAAATGAGGAAAGCTCAACTACTACCATTAAAAGCAAGATTGTATAAACTGCATTCTTACTGAACATTTGTCTGTCAATCGATTTCTTCCGAAATCCAGGCTTCATGTTCTTCAGTGGTAACATTTTTATTTGAAATGGTAGTTTAATTTATAAGCCACAATTGTGTGTCTGCTGTTTGAAAATGTCTGGGTTGAAATTTTATAATACAAATCGAAGCTGAATTTTCTGTTCCGGCTGAACAGGGAGAATCCCGGAGCGACATAGAATGCAAAGGTGCCGCCGCTGTACTGAACAGTCGCTGTACTATCTTTCAGATACATATGGTAAAGAGGAGAGAGTTCGAGGAAGCCCTGAACTCTTTTTCTTGCAGGAGATGAATATCTGCCAATAGCTCCCAGGCTTAGTCCGGAATACTCTTCAGACGATTGTGACAGGTCAGATATGTGACCATTTAAGAAGTAGCCCGAGGCTTCTGCTGCGAGAGTAACCGGTTCAGAAATCTTATAGCCATACCTGATGCCGGCAATATAACCGGCAGTCTTATAATCCTTCGTAAAAAGGGGGTTGAACTGTATGCCGATAAGATATTTGCCTGTAAAAAGAGGTATTCTTTTCTCCTGTTTTCTATTAGCCTGTGAATAAGTGGTACAATGGAAAAAGATTAAAAATAAAGCTAACGTAAAGGGCAGTCTTGCGTTTCTCATAGTTTAACAATCGCCATCTGTTCTTAATTCAGTATCAGTTTATGATAAGATCATTTTATACCCCTCTAAGGTAAACATTTAATGGAAACTATATGACTATAAAATAACCACCTGGTGATCACTCTCAAACTGTTCATCCTCAGGTCTTGTGCTGCCTGTTTCAGGCAACCTGTATCAAAAAAACCGGAGTTTTACCTTTCTGGCGAAGAATCTTTTGTTAACTTTATATCCATTACAAAAACTTATAACTACGTGACCTATGAAAACAATCTCCTTATTCTTTGCATCTTTTTTGGTGACATTTATGATCACCTCGTGTAATCCTCAACCGGCTACTCAGTCTTCATCCGTTAAAACTGATATTTCGGAATTCGTTGGCCAATGGACCATCGATGTTAACGGCGGTGGTGTAAGCTGGCTGGAAGTAACACAGGAAAATGGTTATCTCGACGGTAAACTACTGTGGGTTGGCGGAAGTGTTTTGCCTGTATCATCTGTATTCCTCGCAAAAGATCATGTTCTTATGGTACAGCGGGAAAGCAGAACAGTTGTCAGAGAAAAGGATGCGAACAATAATCCTCTTAAAATCAGCGTGTTTACAATCTGGCTTGAGGTTGTAAAAAATGGTGATAAAATAGAAGGAATATTCCTTAATCCAAAGAATAACGGTCTTGGTGTCGACAGCGCCAGATTTGTTGGTACAAAACTGCCGGCTCCTCCGGCTGCTCCTGATCTTTCAAAAGTAAAATATGGTGATCCGGTTAAACTTTTCAACAGCAAGGACCTTGCAGGCTGGAAACTTATAAACGAAAAAAACACAAATGGATGGACAGTTAAAGATGGTGTTCTTTCAAACAACCCGGTACAAACCGAAGGGCAGCCTCATATTGCATATGGAAACCTCAGAACAGAAAAGGAATTTGAAGATTTCAACCTGAAACTCGAGGTGAATATTCCTGCAGGAAGCAATAGCGGTGTATACCTCAGAGGTATGTACGAAATACAGGTTGTGGACTCTTATAAAAAAGCTCTCGATCCTCATAATATGGGCGGCCTTTACAGCAGGGTATGCCCGACTGTAAGCGCTGAAAAAGCTGCCGGACAGTGGCAGACCATGGAGATGATCCTCTGTGACAGGCATGTAACTATAATACTTAATGGTGTTAAGATCATCGATAACCAGCCTGCATACGGACCTACCGGCGGTGCTATTATATCAGATGTCTTTAAGGCAGGTCCAATTTACCTGCAGGGCGACCATGGTACTGTTAACTACAGGAATATTGTCTTAACACCGATCATAAAATAGTCACAAACTCACCCCCCCGCCCCCTCTCTGCTTCGCAAAGAGGGGTGTAAAACAATTCAGGTCATTCGTTTCCCCCTCTTTGCAGAGCAGAGAGGGGGAATTAAAGGGGGTGAGTTCATGATGTCCAATAATCATAATACCAGAATAATATACAGATCATGGAAGATAAAAGCAAATCGACCCGTCGCGAATTTATTGGTAAGGCAGGTCTTGTTACAGCAGGAGTCTCCTTAGGTGCCGGCTCCCTGACTGCTTCAAGTTACAACCGTATCATGGGAGCAAATGACAAGATCAGGATGGGATTCATTGGTGTTGGTAACCGTGGTTCCCAGCTTCTGAAACTATTTATGGATCAACCCGACCAGGAAGTTGCAGCCCTTTGTGATATTTATGAACCGTACCTGCAGCGTGACAGGAGCAGGGTCGACCCACGATACTTATCTGTCATGCCGGGACAGATACCCACAATGGGAGAAAAATTCCCGGTTAAGCCGGCACGGTACAACGATTACCGAAAGCTCCTGCAGGATAAGAATATTGACGCTGTTTGCATCGCAACTCCCGACCACTGGCATGCACTTATGATGATACATGCTGTGGAAGCTGGTAAAGACGTTTACGTGGAAAAGCCTCTGACAAACACACTTGTTGAAGGGAGAAAGATGGTACAGGCGATGGAAAAGAGCGGCCGTATTGTAGCAGTAGGCTTAAACCGAAGAGGAAATGTTGTATTTCAGAAGCTGGCCAAAGAGTTACCTCAGGGAAAAATAGGTAAGATCTCTATCGGACGTGCAGCAAGGATAAGCAATATGTCTCCCGATGGGATAGGAAAGCTGAAACCAGAGCAGCCTCCGAAGGATTTTAACTGGGATATGTGGCTGGGCCCAAGGGAGTATCAGCCTTACCAGTATAACATTGCTCCGTATATGTTCCGCTGGTGGAGCCATTATTCGAGCCAGATGGGTAACTGGGGAGTTCACTATATGGATGCTATCAGGTGGCTGATGGGAGAGAGAGCCCCTGTTGCAATAACAGCCCACGGAGGCAAGTTTGTTCTCGATCATGATGCCGATATTCCTGATACCATGCAGGTTACATTTGAATTTGCTTCAAAGAAGATTATATCATTCGGCATATATGAAGCAACCGGAGGAGATATATTTCCATATGGTGAGCTTGAACTGCGGGGTACGAAAGGCAATGTTTATGCCAACGAAAGAGGATACAGGATAATTCCATCTTCTGCAGGTCAGTTCCAGAAGTGGAGTAAACAGGTGGAGGAGGAGGAGTTCAGGAATCCGAGCCAGATCCTTGATGACGGCAGCAGCGCTGACAGTACTTCAGGACTTATCAGCAATTTTCTCTCATGCGTAAGGTCACGTAAACAACCATTCTGTACACTTGAAGAAGGACACCGGTCAACCTCATTTGCACACCTTGCCAATATAGCAGTTGCAACACAGGAGAGGCTTTTGTGGGATGCCGATAAAGAACGGTTTACAAACAGTGAGAAAGCAAACAGTATGCTTCAGTACGAATACCGCAGTCCCTGGAAACTTTAATAAGATAAGATGCAAAGCAGGAGGAAATTTATTTCAAGAGTATCGATGGCCGGTGCGGCTGTACTGGCATACCCGCTGAATATTTCAGGCGCACCGCCTGCCGGACCGGCACCGTCGAAAAAGATAAAGATCGCAGGAGTGAGTGCCAACTTTGAAAGGGAGCCGCTCATCAGGCCTTTCGGGTTCAAGGGAGGCTATATGAGTGAGATATGGCAGTCAATAGCATATATGCAGAGTGAATCGGGTAACCATTCAATAGGATTATGTTCCCAAAGCGTCCTCTGGTCAGATGCAAGTGTTTTTGCTTCCCACTCCGAAAGCGGAGGAAACTCACTTATGTACGCAATGACGGAAAGAGCAATGCAGATGATTAAGGGAGAATCTTTTACATCTCCTGTGGACCTCCTCGATGCATTATATCCCGAGATATATGAATATGGTAAGAAGGTGACTTCAAATCCTGCCCTCCGGAAAACATTTGCCCTAAATGCACTGGTGGCACCTGATAATGCTGCATGGTTACTTTTTGCAAAAGAAAATAATCTCAAAACATTTGATGAACTTATCCCGGAGGCTTATAAACCGGCTCTTTCACATAAGCATAACAAGGTTGCCGGCATACCACTGATGGCATATAGCATACCGATCGACGAGATCAAAGCTGCCACCGACCAGGGATATTTCTTCATGAAGATAAAGATTGGTCAGCCGGGCACACAGGCGGAGATGCTTGAAAAAGACAAGGCAAGGCTTTCTGCCATACACAAGGCAATAGGAGGTTTTAAGACTGTATATACTAAGAACGGGAAGCTTCCCTATTACTTCGATGCCAATGGCAGATACGAATCGAAAGAGACTCTGCTGAAGCTGATCGACCATGCAAAAAAAATCGGAGCCTTCGACCAGATAGCAATAATAGAGGAGCCATTCCCCGAAGAGCTTGAAATTGATGTTCATGATATCCCCGTAAGGCTGGCTGCCGATGAGAGTGCTCATACTGTTGAGGATGCCCTGAAACGTATTGAGATGGGTTACAAGGCAATGGCTCTTAAAGCAATTGCAAAGACTCTCAGCATGACAATGAAGATTGCACAGGCAGCATATGAAAAAAATATTCCATGTTTCTGTGCCGACCTTACTGTAAGTCCTGTGCTGGTGGAGTGGAACAAGAATGTAGCTTCAAGGCTTGCATCCTTCCCTGGAATAGGTAACCTGGGCCTGGTAGAAAGCAACGGGCATCAGAACTATAAAAACTGGGAGACAATGAAAAGTTATCATCCCAGGAGTGACGGGAGCTGGGTGGATGTTAAAAAAGGAGTATACGAACTTGATGATGAGTTCTACAAGTCGGGGGGAGGTATCTTCGATCCGATGCCTCATTATGAACAGATGTTTACTGCACATCAATAAAGAATTTTTTAACACAGAATTCAAGGAGTGCATATGCTCTGTGTCCTCTGTGTTTTAAAAAAGATCTGATCTAATTCCGGCTTATGCAATACAAATCAGTTGCAGTTCTTATAAAAAGTTGGTTACCTGAGATTGCCGGTGTTGCATAAATTTCACCATTTATCTTGTTCCGTGATACAATATCTAACTTCCTTCCTTCTTTAATTAAAGTTGTTTCACCGCCTACAGAAGTGAAATAAATATTTCCTCCAGCATAAAACGGGGAAGAGTTATACTTGGCAGTCATCCTTCTTGTATATAACGGTATCCCTGTAGCAGCATCTATACAATTAAACTGATTCTTGGTATTGATCGTATATATAAGACCGTCCTTTATTACAGGTGTAAGAAGCTGAAGTACAGGTTCTTTAAATCTCCACTTTACAAATGGAGTTGAGGTAATATCTCCTGTGCCACCAGGATCAATTGCCACAAGCTCGGAGTACTGTTCCCCTTCAGAAGGAGTAACGAATCCTGTATAGAAATAGACTATTCCATTTTCCGTTACTGGCATTGAAATGGTGGAGTCTTCTCCCTGAATAAATCTCCAAATCTCCTTTCCTGTAAGGATATCATAGGCAATGCATACTGCAGATCCGTTTGAGATAAGGATATCCCTTCCTTTTATGTTTATTACAATCGGGGTAATGTATGCCTTTTTACCTATCGGTTTCAGCTTGTCATAAAGCTCCTTCGGCCTGTCTGTCTTCCAGATAGTTTTCCCTGTAGCTTTGTCGAGTGCTACAATATACTGGAAGTCAGTTCCTTCGATGTGCAATATCAGCATGTTTTTATATATGATCGGAGATGAGGCTGGCCCCTGTACATGCTCACAGTTAAGATCGGTGCGTTTCCAAACAATTGAACCGTCATTTGTTTTTACGCAGGCTGTTCCTGAAGTACCGAAATGGATATAAACAAATCCATCTTCGATACATGGGGTAGGGGTAGCGTATGTATTAAAATCGTGCTTGGAGTAGGTAGTTGCAGATTCAAAAAGCTTCAGGTTGAATATCTCCTTACCTGTCTTTTTATTCAGGCATACACCAAACATTTGTTTGCCATCGGTTGTAGCTGATGTAATCCATACCTGGTTTCCCCATACCACAGGCGATGACCATCCCTTCCCATTTATCGGAACTTTCCACAGGATATTGGTTGTATCGTTCCATTTTACGGGAATATTTGCAGTACGGCAAATCCCGTCCAGGTTGCTACCCCTGAAATGACTCCAGTTAGTATCCTGTGAGTGTAAACTAATTCCTACAAGGATTAAGAAAGCTGATATTCCAACTGATATCTTATTCATGTTATTGATGTTATTTGGTTCATTACGTTTTCAGGTTCAAATACTTTTCTCCAGTCATCTTTAATAAACTCTTTTAGTCCTCTCTGTAAAGCTTTATTTGCAGCATCGGAAAATACAGCCCCCGGCAGTTCGTTGAAAAGGACAGCCATCTGTATCCTCAGATGTCCCAGGAGAAAGTCCCTGGCTGCATCGGCCGGAACGCCTCTTTTAATTACTTCATCAAGTCCCTGGCGTATCACGTATATACATGTAGAGGCTAATGTCTCTACCAGGGCAGGTTCAAGCAGACCCATCTGTTCAGCAGTGATTCTGTGGGAGCGATAGATAGGGCCGTAAAAGGTCCGTGCAAGTCGTTCTCCCTTTGCATAGTCTTCATCAGTGCCGCTCATGAGGGCGCATACTATTGCCTGTTTTGCTGCTATACCACCGAAGTGGTCTTTCATTTTCTCCTCGTCGGGTTCCCAGTTGAAGATGGAAGGATGTGCCGGATGAGTAATAAAATATGCCACATCATTCCGATGAAAGAGTTTGCCTGCAAGGGCAGCGGCAGGATCAAGGATAACAACAAGAGCTCCTCTTTTCATCATTGGGATCATCTCCTTCGAAACCATCGAGAGTGCCACATCAGGTACTGCAAGGATAACCATATCGGCATGAGGAATACAATCACCTGCCCGGGTAACTGCAATTCCTTTCTCTCCCAGCTTCTGCATACCCTGCGGACTGATCTCAAGATAGGTCATTTCATAATCTGAGTTCTTCAGATTTTGAGTGAGGCGGAATCCCATTTTACCTCCTGCACCAACTAATGTTACTTTTTCCATAACTACAGATTTATTTTTGCATTCTTCACTATAATTAATAATTACCCCCTAAGGGGGTGACCACGCCCTGTCGTGGTCAGGGGCCTCCCGGTGGTTTTCCTAATTAAATTCCTTTATACTTATCTTTTCCCCTTTCTTCGCCGATTCATAACTAGCCCATATCAGCCTTACCGTTTCAAGGTTATCTTCTCCTGTATTTTCTGCTTCACCTTTACCCTGTATCGCCTCAAGTATGTTACGGTTAATATGTATGCCGCTTTCGTGATTTACGATATAGTAGGGATCTGCCCAGGGATATGATGGGAATTTCACTGTTTCAGATTTGGTTTCTTCTCTTGTGGTTGTTCTTATTTCGAAATCCGGACCCAGGAATACAGATCCCTTTTCTCCCTCAATAAGTATATGAAGTGTTGAAAAAGTGTCATGTTCAACTATTGATGCGTATGACATTTCGGTATAGACCGGCATGCCATTTTTCATATTCATCAAAATAACGGCAAGGTCTTCTCCTTTTATCCCCTTGTTTATGGACCTGGTCTCACACCATAATTCGGAGCATTCCCCGAACAGGTACCTGGTTACATCAAGGATATGGGAACCCATATCGGTCAGAATAAAATGATCAAGCTCCTTAAGGAATGGCTGATTGTCAAAAACCGGGAAACCTGAGAGGAAGGTGACTTTTGCCTTGAATGGCATTCCTATCACACCCGAATCGATGATCTGCTTAAACCTGCGTACAGGGGTCTGCCACCTGTAATTCTCATGGATATAGAGTTTTGCACCTGCTTTCTTACATGTATCTACCATTTCTTTTGCGGTATCAAAGTCAGGCGCCATTGGCTTCTGGCAGATAATATGTTTAATCCCTTGGTTTACAGCCATTTTTACAAATGCAGCATGAGTATCCACATCAGTGATGATGTCAACAAAATCGGGCTTTTCATTTGCGAAGAGTTTTTCAGCATCATCATAAATGGACGGTACTTTGAAGTACTTAGCTATTTTCTGAGCCTTCAACAGAGTACGGTTATAGACAGCGATCAATTCAACTCCTTCAAGTTCACTCCAGGCGCCGATCTGGAACTTTGACCAGAATCCGCAGCCTAATACGGCAAATTTCAGTTTATCCATATTCAGTTTATGATTTTCTTCAAATATTCAATGCTCTCCTGAGCCCATAAATTCTCTTTTACTATAGTCCTTTCAATATTCTCTTCAGGTGGAGTCCAGAGTTCAAGAATGGCAGTTTCACACTTTCCATCTTCCTCAAGCTTATCCACTATCTCTTTTATGTTCAGCATTCCTTTGCCTGCCGGGGTCCCTTCGATGATTATTCCCATTTTGTGTGACAGCCTGCGAACAGAAAAATCCTTTACATGGAAGTTAATCGTATATGGTATAAGTATTCCGGATACCTCTTCAAATCCTTCGCCTGCACCCATTGAGTTGACACTGTCAAGGCAGATTCCAACCAGATCGCTTCCGGCATTAAGTATTATTTTTTCAAATTCACGGGCTTTTAGCCTGTCATGGTTCTCAATTGCGAGTTTTATGTTACGCGATTTAAATTCAGGCAGGAGATCCCTGATAATTGCAGAGATATCCTGAATTTCAGGTTCAAAGTTATGACCATCAATCACCATTCTCAGTATGGGTGACCCGAGTATTTCAGCAGTCATAAGGCATGAAAGGGTATGGTCGGGCATCATTCCGCGACCTCCCATTTCAATCCTGACATTTTTATGCTCAGCATACGATCGCAGGACTTTAAGCTGTTCAACCGGCCATTTTTCCAGCGGTATATTATCAGCAATCTGGACTATCCCCAGACCTGCATTAAAAGCTTTATCAATAATATCTTCGGCTTTTAAAGGCACCTGAGGCATAGATCCTGCAACACCTACTGCCCAGGTATATGTGTAAGAGCTTAATCCTGTTTCCATATTATCTGTAAGGGAAGTCGAATCCTTTGGAAGCATCATCAAGGATAAGCACCCAGTCATTTCCTCTTCCGCCTGAGGATGGAGTAAACTTCCATGGTTTCATTACCTCTATTGTCTCAATTAAAGTTGTTTCCCCGTTTCTGGGATTGTACCAGTATGCATGTATAGCCTGCATCCCCAGCTTTCTGAGATCAATCTCGGCGCTCCATCCTGTGGGGAAATATACAAAGGCATACCCATTACCACGGGTAGCCACAACATAGTCAGTCTCAGGAAAATAGGAAGGTACAATCAGTGACTGGTCCGGCACTCTTGAGGTGAATGGACGGGATTCCATAAGTCTGCGGGCATGAATAAGATCGGAGGCCCCTGGCAGATCGAGTACATCGTACCAGTTATGCCTGGCAAGACCTACTGCTTCCCTTTCAGGTGTTTTCATCTGCCATATCGGATGGCATCCGTATGTATGTCCGAATGAACCGCTGAAGAGATTCCAGTACAGAGCCTGCCTTACATCAGCCTCATCAAACCAGCCCATTACATCGGGATTCCAGTTAACAGGATGGTCTTCATATCTTGGTTCACCATCCAGACAGGGTTTGACAGGAGTCAGATTGTAATCCCTCACAATAAACCTGATATAAGCTGCATATGACCTCTGACCATGTCCGGTCTGTGCCATGTTGAAGTCGAGCCAGGAACTGTTGTGGAACCATTGCGAGGAGCTGTTCTCACCTGCAGGGTGGAAGGTCATCAGATGGTTTTTGTCAACCGACTTGATGCCTTTGGCAATTGCTTCCCATACAGGAAAATTATCACCACCTCCCTGCCTGTCGCCTCCATTTATCCAAATTATGTTTTTATAATCCTTGTATCTCAATCCTATCCATTTGCCATACTCGAATCCATTTTCTTCATTGAAGATCTTCGGCCCTTTGCCCCATCTCTGCGGATCGACCTTATCTCCCCATGTGGGCAGAAGTCCTATGTACAAGCCCTTCTCAGCTGCCTTTTTAATGACCCAGTCGACATGCTTCCAGTATGCTTCATTCGGTTTAAGTGGATCATTGCCGATAAGAGGTTTGTTACCTTCCATGTTCGGAGTATTAAGTCCATCGAGCTCGGCAAGCGCGACTGCCTGGATTACAGTGAATCCCTTGGTTCTCCTGTTCTCAAGATATTTTTCTGCATCTTCTTTGTTCAGGCGATGGAAAAGTTCCCAGCCCGTATCGCCCAGGTAGAAAAAAGGAGTACCATCCTCATACACGAGGAACCTTTTATTTTCAGAAACTTTAAGTCTGCCATGCGAGAAATCAGCCGAAGGCCCCACCCAGGGATGTTCCTGGGAAAAAGAGGTTGAAGCAATTAATAATAGTATGATAAACGAAATCGCTATTTTATTCATAATTGAGTGCATTATATTAAACAGGTGTTATTTTTTAAGTAAACCGGGAATATACTATAAGTACAAGCCCGATTAAATAGAACACAAACATCAGTGTAAGCAGAAGGTTTGTTCCTTTAGGTGCATCCCTGAACTCCTTCCAGACAAATATTCCCCAGAGAGCTGCAACAACAGGTGCAGCATTGCTCAGTCCGTAAGAAATAGCAGGACTTGCTGCTCCGACTGACATGAAGCTCACGGAATTTCCAAGACACCATATTGCTCCGCCGAGCAATCCCAGAAGATGTGCCCTCGTTCCGCCTCTTAACCACCCCGACAATTTTACAGGCTCACCCTGTACCGGTTTTGCCATGAAGAACGGATTTACGATTATTGTACTTACCAGGGCTCCTACAGAGAAAAAGACAACAGCTGTATATGAACTTATTTTCCCTGCGTCTGCAGGTCCAAAGTCAGTAGCCATAGAGGCAGCTACAAACCTGTAGAAAAAGGCAATGCAAAGACCTGCAAGGAATGCCAGTGCAATGCCTTTAAAGGAAGGTTTCTTCTGATGATCCGCCAGCTTTCTGTACGATTGCATGCTGACAAGTATTGCAAGTACTATAACTGCTGTTCCTCCGAAAAGAAGAGCCGGATTACCTTCCGGCTTACCTATATAATTAATTAATATACCAAGAGTCCATCCGATTCCTCCGCCAATCGGGAATGCAACTGACATTCCTGCTATTGAAATAGATGCTACAAGAAGTAAAGTCCCTATATTCCAGATAAATCCTCCCAGGGCAGAGGAAATAAGGTTTTTGGGATCAGCCTGTATCAGGTCGGGGATAAAGCTCCTGCCCTGGTTACCCAAACTGCCAAACGTGAAAGCCATTATCAAAGCAAACAGCAGAATACCAAGGGAATAATCCCAATAAAAGAGCTCGAAGCGCCACTCTTTTCCAATGAGATTCTGTGTGTTCTGCCACGATCCCCAGCAAACCATTGCCACGAAGCATAGAAAAACTGCCAGAGCATAGTTTTGTACAAGTATCATTTCAATTAGGTTAAAGGTTCAAAGTTCAAGGTTTCATGTTTCAGGTTCCAGGTTAAGAGTTTATTATAATTTATATTGTTGGTGTTATCTGTTTTCGGAGATGAATCAGTGGTTCTGAATAGTCCCCTGTAAAAAGGTAATTGAATAGGGACTTAATGTCAGTGTATTATCTGCCGCAACTGCTGACCATGTTCCGTTTTTTATCCAGGAAGGATCAGTTCCGGAATCCTCAAATATGTCAGTTTCAAGACAAATTCTGGTTAAGCCGGAATATGAACCATTGATCCTGATAGTCAGGTTCTCACTGCCGGTATTGAATATTGTTATTTTTAGTTCAGACCCATTGAGAAGTGCAAGTACATCAGCATTAAGGGGTTTGGAGCTACTGCTGCTTATAATATTATACGATTTATCTTCAAGCAGCCATCTGAAGATATGAAAAGCCGGAAAAATCTTACCCGGCGAAGAGCGAAAAGAATCGGGCCATGGTGTCTTAATATTACCCTGAAATATCCCTCTTTCGCCTGCGGTTTCATAATAAGTGATTCCTGAAACTCCCGATTCGCCAATGTATTTAAGACTTCCGGCTGTCCAGCATGCTCCAAATAGTGACATCATCCTGCTGTCAACCTGGTAAGGGATGGAATCATCAGCAGAATGCGATTCGTAGTTTTCAATATTTGCATTAAAGCGTCTTTGTATGTTTACCGGTGATACCCATATCCCTCGTTTGCCTGAGAATTGCCTTAAACTTTCAACAGTATATGCCTGTGCGCGCAGATTTTCAATAAGTGTGATATTGTCTGATGCATGCTCCTGTGGATGAACAGAATAGCATATAAGGTCGCTGTCCCCATCTTTGGGCCGGTCACTATTAAGCTGCTCAAAATTTGCATTGGTGCCTGTTGAGATTAGAACCTCAGGAATTGCTTTACGTAATACAGGTACAAGGTACTCTTCAAGGTATGGAGGGGTGACCTGGTTCTTCTTGTGGAAAATGAGAATTATCCCGGGAACAGCCCCGGACTTATCTATCCATCTTACAAAAGATTCAGATTGATTCCTGTATTCATCATCAAAAAAGAGAGCCAGTTCTAACAAATAACCAAGTTTTAACGCTTCTTCCATTGATTTATCAGCAGTCTGCTCCCAATCGGGGTTAAAAAGATAAAGGTTGCATCGATAATGATCAAATTTTATATTTCTGAGAACAACTATTTCATCCTCCTCAAGGGGAATATTACGTGTTGACCGGCCAACTCCAATCTTTGGAAGAGGAACTGAGGATTCTGTTGTAAGCGATATATTTATAATCCCATTTTCCTGAGTAAAATTCCGAACCGGGTTCTCTGCCCTGAATATAACCTTCTGGGATATCAGGTCCCCTTTGTTAACTTTTACAGGGGCAGGCAGACTCTGTGGTGTGGAATATGTTTTAAATGAGGCATCGGTCCAGTTTCTCTGGTCCTCTGTTTCGAAAATATCTCCGGAAAATTCAATGAAGCAGTCCAGTTCACCTCTGGTCCATTTCATTGACCTGATATCGGTGAAAAGCTGCTGTGGATTGATATAAGCCGGGAAAGAAGAAGGTTCAATACTTCCGTCTGTATGGGTAATGATGCAGGATTTGTCTGCCAGACCTTCAACAGGATGGAGAACGCAAAATCCGATACGGTTTTTCTCGAATGTTGATTTAGCTTCGCCTTCTAGTATGAAGGTAATGGTGTTGTCCGGCTTTCCCTCAATTATATAGCTTGCAGCAAACTCAATTTCACTGGTGATGTAGTTGCATTTGTACTCTATCCTGAATGAATCAGAAGATCTCTCAATCCATTCGCTGGTGATAACCGGTTTCACGCTCAGCCATTCCCTGTCTCTGACAGCGGAATATACCATCCTTATTATTTCATTCTTCCCTGCAGAGATATACCTGATACTGCCGTTTTCGTACAACATTGAAAGAGTTCCTGCCTGTACCCTGACAGCAGGTTTCTGAATATGCCCTCCGCACCATATGTGTCTTATGTCTGTTGACACTACTGAATAATTTTATATGCTATAATAAATAGTTTTAATTCTTTAAAAATGCTTTGCCTCTTTTTTCCCTTAGCTGTGATGACATAGAGGAAACCACATCCTTATATCCAATTCTCTTAGATAGGTTTATGTTTTCATCAGGGTCATAATCATGATCATATAGCATATTTGCTACTGATGAATCATTTTTATCAATGAATTCAGTAAAGAAATAATTATCCTCTATCAGAGTGACACCGGCAAAAAATTTGCTGACAGCATAGTCGTCTTCTTGCATTTCAGGACTTTTCAGTCTTTTCACAAGGCTTTCACCATCAAGATGCGATGGCAGTGGCAATCCTGTCAGTTCGCACAGTGTTGGATAGATATCTATGAATTCTGTGATATTGTTGTTTTTCCCTCCTTTTGTTATGCCGGGGACCTTAAAAATAAGTGGTGCATTAAGCGAGGTTTTGAAATTGCAATGCTTACACCACAAACCGTGTTCTCCCAGGTTCCATCCATGATCACCCCAGAGTACAACTACAGTGTTTTCTGCAAGTCCGTTTTTTTCAAGTTCATCAAGCAGCATGCCAACCTGGGAATCTGTATAGCTGACACATGCATAATAGCCGTGTCTCAGTTTATTGGCTGCTGAATCTGTTAATGCACCCTTTTCCGGAATTGAATAGTACTGTCTCATCTCACCCCAGTTATGAATGGCCTGGCGAGGAGCATCCTCCGGTGGATATGGATTATCTGCCACTCCTATTACTGCCGGGTCATAGATATCCCAGTATTTTTTTGGAGCATTGAACGGGAGGTGGGGTTTAAGAAATCCGACAGCCAGGAAGAAAGGTTTCTCACTGTCACCTGCCTTTTTTAAAAATTCAATTGCTTTCTGCGTTGTTTTTCCATCGAAATATGATGTGTCGGGGACATCAGCACATTCAAAAGGCATTCCCCTTTTTATGAGTGTGTCAATTTTCAGGTTATCATCCTGTACATAATTTCGCCACGAACCTTTTCCTGAAGGCCTCCATTCCTCATCCCAGCTATCCCTGCTGTCGTACATATGGTGGAAAACCTTGCTGAGGGAAACAGTATAATACCCGTTATTCCTTAAATGACGGGGAAGAGTAATTGCCCCCGGGTTGTCCTTTTCAGCCCATGTGTCGAAGTCAATAAACCTGTAACTGGTTGGTCGTGTTCCGGTCAGAAGACTGGCACGTGATGCTCCGGAAACCGGTATATTACAGTATGCCCGTTGGAACATTACACCTTCGGATGCGAGCCTGTCAATATTGGGGGAGGAGATGATCCTGTTCCCATAACAACCAAGCTCTGGTCTAAGATCATCAACCGCTATGAACAGGATATTGGGTCTGGAATCAGTGGAATGATCCTTTTCACCTGCCTGAAATCTGCATGAAGAAGTTGCAAGTACTCCAAGACACAGAAATAATGGTGCATGATTATCCAGTTTCATATTTTTTAAATGATACTTTGAATTCTAAAACGTTATGTTTTTCAAATATTCACCCGACGATTTAAGGCATGCCAGACCATCAGGAACATTATCTCTCTCTACAAAATAGTGTTTTATTCCCTGCTTGTCAGCTTCTTTGAATAATGAAGGAAAATCAATGATTCCGCTTCCCGGGCATTCGAAATCCTGTTCATCGCCGGGGGCCATATCCTTTACATGAAGTACCGGGAAACGTCCGGCATATTTCTTCAATATTTCAAGCGGATCAGCTCCTCCTTTCTTAACCCAGTACAGATCGAGCTCACAGAATACAAGGTTTTTATCAGTATTATTCATAAGGAAGTCAAACGGCAGACCTGATTCCATCGGAATGAATTCCTTATTATGGTTATGCCAGCAGAGAATCAGACCATTGTCTTTGCATACTTTACCAAGGTAGTTCAGCCTTTCAGCACTCTTTTTACAGTCATCGAGAGTGAATGGTCCACCCGTGTACCAGGGCCAGTAGACCACTGCGTATTTTACCTTCAGACTTTTTAAAAGAGCCATGCTTTTCTTTAGTTCATCTTCCGTGGCTTTGAATTCAAATCCTCCAGCCGGGAGGCTCATGCCTATTCCTTTCAGATACGAAAGGAAACTTTCGACCGATTCTCCCATGTAGTTGCCTGTCTCAATTTCTGTGAAGCCATATGAGGCAGCCTGTTTGAGAACGGCTTTCCAGTCACCCTTAAGCTCCTTGCCAATAATTCCGCTTATAAAGCCAAAGTTCTTAAGTTTCTTTTTCGTCTGGAGTGAGGAGAAAGCATCAATTGATAAGAATGCTGCAGTTGCTGCAACTGCTGTTGATGAGATGAATTTTCTTCTTGTGATCATAGATTTAATTTTTATTAATTTTTTTAACCACGGAGGCACGGAGAACACGGAGATACACAGAGTAGCAGTTGTTTATCTTCCCATCTCCCGCTATTCGTTTCTGCCCATCACCCTTTCGCATCAGAACGCTGGTAATGTCCAGGGTTTGCGGTAGGTCGGGGTAATAAGCTGATTGGCTTTTTCACTATTGGTAAATCTGCTGTTTACATCATCCCATAGAAGCATCGATTCTCCAACCCTTGCCGCAATATTAGGAATATGTACATGAACAGCTGCGGCTCTTCCTGTCTCGGGTGTGCAGGCAGTTTTTTTTCTGGTCTTAATGCACTCCAGGAAATTCTTTGCATGTTCACCGTGAGATTCTTTGCCTTCAGTAAATTTATATTCTTCTGTCTTTCCCTTTTTAGCCTGACTGTCCCATTCTGGCTTGATAATCAGTTTATTGCGATCCACTGTGAGTGTTGCAAGATCTCCAATAAATGCCAGACCATAAGGAGAATCATAAGGACCGCTCTGTATGCCTGCAGTCATATCCCAATTGATAACAAAGTCAGATTTCGGATAAATGATATTCATTGAATCGAAAGTCTCTCTCATTCTTGGTTCATCGAATGTGTTCGCGCCGTAGACAAGGACCTTCTCTGGTGCATTTTTAATATCTTTTGCCCACAGGGCAATATCTATCAGGTGCACACCCCAGTCCGACATAAGTCCCCCGCCATAATCCCAAAACATTCTCCAGACTCCATGAAACCTGTTCTTATTAAATGATCTTGAAGGTGCAGGGCCAAGCCACATATCAAAATCAACTCCGGCAGGTACTGGCTCATCAGGGACAATAGGTTGCCCTACTCCATACGAGAAGTTTGCCCATACATTTACTCTTCTCAACTTCCCGATTTTTCCTGATTTAATGATCTCCATCGCTTTCTGAAATACAAAACCGCTTCTTTGTTGCTGACCTATCTGTACAATACGGTCCTTGTAATAATCAGCAGCCTTCACCATAATATTGCATTCAGCAATGCTGTTTGCCATAGGTTTCTCAACATAGACATCTTTTCCGGCCTGTAGGGCATTTACTGTCATCAGGCAGTGCCAGTGATCAGGGGTGCCGATAATAACAGCATCTATATCCTTCTGCTCAAGCAGCTTTCGGAAGTCCTTATATAGTTTTGGGGACTGGTTAAATTTCTTTTTCAGATCTGCTGCTTTTTCATTCAGAATGTTTTCGTCAATATCACACAAAGCTACGCAGTTCACTCCGGGATTGGCAAGGTGCTGCTGCAGATCACCATAACCCATGTTCCTGCAACCGATTAGTCCAAGGTTAATTGTATCGGAAGGCACAGGAGTAAAGTTAAGTTTTTCTGCTGCCATGACACCGGTTATTCCTAAGCCGGCTGAGGTCAATGCTGTATTGCTGATAAATTTTCTTCGGTTCATGTAATTAAAGATTATGAATTGTTACTAAATTAACAGATGAAAACCAGATTTTTCAGATCATTTCTATAAAATTATCATTTTTATATGGAAAAATCATTAATTATGAAAAAAGATACCATGGTCAGGCTGATTCGTACGGCAATTTTCAGATTAACAATATTATCCGGAATACCTGGAATGATATTTATATCCTGTACAGGAAAGCATCAGGTAAATCAGGGAAATGCTGATACTATACTTTACAGTGATACCATCCAATATCACCCTGTAAGAGTAAGCAAATCAGACGGATCCATTCTTCCATGGTTTTCAGCAGATAGTGGGGAATCGTATGACACGGTCCTTATGCTGGTATGGAATTTCTGGAATAAAATGGAAACTGATTCGAATGGATTGAAGTATTATATGAACCACCAGGTATGGAAACCCAATCATGATATGAGGGGACTGGGAGGTGACCAGATAAACATGGCACTTTCGTCGTGGAACCTTCTTTATGCATATACCGGATATCCTGAAATTATTGAAAACATGAAGTACCTGGCTGATACATACCTCGAAAGATCATTATCAGCCAAAGATGACAAATGGCCTTTCATTCCCTATCCTTATAATACTGAAATTCACTCGGGTATCTATGACGGAGATATGAGGAACGGAAAAGGGATAACACAACCTGATAAGGCCGGATCATTCGGATATGAACTGGTAAATGTTTACAAGATTACGGGTGAAAGGAAGTATCTGGAAGCTGCAAAAAAAATAGCCGGCATGCTGGTCTCCAAAATTCAGACAGGCGATAGTATATGTTCTCCTCTTCCGTTCAGGGTGAATGCCAGAACCGGAGAGACAGGGTCGTTATTTGATAACATGGGATCAGGTAAAAAGGTAAGACCTGCCTTGTATACCACTAACTGGACTGGCACGATGATGCTTTTTGAGGAGCTCACTCTCCTTGATCCTGGATATAAGGATATCTGGAATAAGAATTTTAATACTATACTTAGCTGGATGAAGGAATATCCTCTTAAAACAAATAAATGGGGTCCCTTCTTTGAAGACATACCGGGCTGGAGCGATACACAGACAAATGCGATAAGCTTTGCAATGTTCATTATGGACCACACTGACCTGTTCCCTGACTGGAAAAATGAGGTTAAAGGTATAATTGACTGGACTTACAGGGAACTTGGCAATCATGAGTATGAGAAATACAAGGTAACAGTTATGAATGAGCAGACTGTTTACAGGGTTCCCGGTAACAGCCATTCATCACGCCAGGCTTCAGTGGAACTGATGTATTATGCTTTATCGGCCGATACAACGTATAACACCAATGCAGTCAGAACACTCAACTGGGCAACATATACGGTTGCATCAGACGGCAGGAACAGGTACATAAGGGATGATATCTGGCTTACTGACGGGTACGGCGATTATGTACGTCATTACCTCAGAGCCATGGCTGCAATGCCGGAACTGGCACCTTTTAAGAATCATTTGCTTAAATCGTCATCAGTTGTACGTTCCATAAGTTATTCCCCTGAACAGATAACATTCACAACTTTTGATGATCATTCAGAGGTTACCCTAAGGCTGTTATCAAAACCGGAGGTAATATTGATAAACGGTAAACCGGCTGAATATGAAGAACAATCCGGCAATAACTGCTGGAGTTGGAATCCTCTTAGAAGGGGAGGTACTGTTTCCCTCAGCTACTCAGGAGGAAGTTCAGTAACTATATCTTTCTGAACAGGTTTTATTTTCCGGTTGGTTGTTTATTGATCCATTCCAGCCAGAGTTTGAGATTACCTTTCCATGAACCGATATGTTCATTCATGGTGCTCAATCCGTAGCCATGTCCGCCTTCTGATACAATGTGTATTTCAGCCGGAACTCCCTTTGCCTGAAGAGCCCTGTACATAAGGATGCTGTTTTCCGAAGGTACTGCCTTGTCGTCATCAGCAAGGAAAAGAATTGTGGGTGGTGTGTCAGCTTTTACCTGCAGTTCATTGGAGTAATACTTCACAAGTTCAGGATCGGGATCCTTGCCAAGCAGTGCTTCACCCCCTTCTTCAAGGTAAGATATGTAAAAAGTACGCTCTTTTGCAAGAAGTAAGTTTTTACTACCTGTAAGATCATGTCGTTTTTCCATATCTGCAAAATCGTATCCGCCGAAAGCTTTTGATACCAGTCCGGGATATTTACTGCCCTCCTGTGCCATAGCCTCTTTCCAGGACATTGGTGCATCAGTCCAAATTTCCCATCCAGGCTCATCCGGAGTGACTTTCCATTGCCACAGGCATACAGCTCCATATACTATCCTCATTGTTCCGCCATGCATAAGCTGGTTCCATGCCTCTTCTCCCTGCCACCATCCCAGTCCGTTTTTGCCGCCACCCATGCCCTCATTATTTCTTTGTGCACTCTGTGTGTTTCTCTGTGTCCTCTGTGGTTACTATCTTTTTAAACACAGAGGCCACCGAGGTTCTATCAGAGATCACAGAGGTATAATTCATATATTAACTTAGTATATACCGGATTATTATTTGATGTTCTTCATGATTATAGCAGGTTCTTTACCATTAGTTTTGCTATTGGTGATTATAAAATCGGTTCCTTCACTTAGCTTTATTGCAGCCTTATCCCCGGAGTTAAATGCAGCTTCACCATGGAATCTGTCAATCCTCAGATCTTTAAATTCAGTTACTTCAATGGCATTGGAAAAGAAGTCAGGCAGAAGAGGATCCCATTCAAGTTCAAATCCGTTTATAGAAAGGTTTGTGACATATTGAGCATAAATACCCGGGATATCATGTTCGAAAATCTGCATAGGTCTTTCGGCAGCAGGACGAAGATCAAAATTACCTCCGTAGCTAAGTGTCTCTCTGCCTTTTCTGATTAAGAGGTTCACATTATTGAAACTAATATTCTCTATCCGGCTCTCTTTTCTGCCGAATACAAGAATTCCCTGTTCACCTGTTGCTATAATGTTGCTAAAGATAACATTCCGGATCTGTCCGGCATCATGCCCCGGAAACCGTGATACACATGACAGATGTATCGGTTCTCCATGTCCCCACCAGTGTCCGTTATACAGCCGGGTTTCTATTATTATATTGTTGAATATCAGATCTTCAATATCAGTTGTATCATGTGCGAAAATCCCGATCCCCCGATTTGAATCATAAATTGTAATATTTGAAAAGCTGCATCTCCTTATCGGGTGCTGGCCATATCCTATCCTGATACCGGCCGAGCTGGATCTGAGCTGGCAGTTCGTTACATTCATGTTTTCAGCATAAACCGATTTATTGCCATAGGTTTTTTCAGCCTGTTCTGCCATGCTGTATGCAGGAATGTTTTCGTTCTTATCAAAACCGGTCATAATTATTGCATCATCGCCGGCAACAATATCACAGTCGGAGATCCTGATGTTCCTCGATGCTGTACAGTGAATGCCGTCACTGTTGGGGATAAGAATATTGTTCCTGATCGTGATGCCTTCAACCAGTACATCCTCGCAATATCCGAACCTTATAGCCCATATCGGGGTATCTTTTACTGTAATCCCTGAAAGAGTCACCTTCGTACAGTGAAAGAATACTATTGTCATTCCCGGCATGGAGATTCTTCTTACAGGTCCGTCCGTGAAAAAGGTACCATCCTTCATATAATTCTCTTTCTGCCTTGTAAGAGACCTTTCAAAATCAGGTGATCCGTGATTCTGGCTGAAATCATAGAAATGAGAGCCGCTGGCATCGATAGTCCCCTGTCCGGTAATAGATACATTGCAGGCATCCTCGCAAAAGAAAATTCCCCGCCGGGTGTTATTGATCCGGTAATCATCAATGTTTTCACTCCCCTTAAGAATTGCACCGCTTTCCAGATAAATACAGATATTACTTTTCAGAATTACTGGTCCGGTAATGAAAATTCCCGGAGGTATGACAACTCTTCCGCCACCTGCTGAAAAGCATTCATCAACAGCCTTTTGGATGGCTGTGGTAGAAAGTTTGCCCGGATGAGCCCCGAAATCAGTGATAATATAATCTTTTGGGAATGCAGTTACTGAGTGTAAAAGGATTATTAAAGGCAGGATCAATCTTCTGAATGTTAACATATTATCTGGATTTACAGATTTACAGCCATAAACTCTTCAATTTCTTTTCTGGTGGGTGCAGAAGGCTGTGCACCCAGACGTGTAACTGAGATCGCCGAAGCTGCACCGGCAAACCTTACTGCATCAGACAAAGATTTGCCTTCAACCAGAGCAACAGCAAGACTTCCGCAATAAACATCACCTGCAGCAGTTGTATCAACAGCTTTAACTTTGAATGCAGGTACAATTCCGTTAAATTCTGAGGAAGCCACATAGGATCCTCGTGCACCAAGTGTTATAATTGTAATTTTACATCCAAGTTTTAATAGTTCCTGTGCAGCCGTTTTTATCTCATCATCTGTTTCAACCTTTAATCCGGTGACCATAGATGCCTCCACCTCATTGACGACAAAGGCATAGGTCTTCTTCAATACTGAAAGGTCGAAAGGTCTGGCCGGGGCCAGATTAAACAGTACTTTCAAGTTATTTTTTTCTGCTATTTCAAAAACGTAACTGGTTGTTTCAAATGGTATTTCCATCTGCATTACAATCATTTCAGCTTCGAGGATAGTATTCAGAGCCTTGTCAATATGTTCAGGGGTCAGCTTATAATTTGCGCCTGATGCTACTGACAGATAATTGTTGCCATCCTTGTCAAGCATTATCAGAGCCGACCCTGTTGCTTCATCATGATCTTTGAAAACAAAACTGGTTTCAATGTTATCCTTATTAAAGTTCTCCATCAGGTTCTCAGCATAGAGGTCTTCACCAAGGCAGGTAACAAATGTTACATCTCCACCAGCCCTTGCAGCGCCAACAGCCTGGTTTGCTCCTTTACCTCCGTAGTTCTGGAAAAATACTCCGCCGGTTACTGTCTCCCCGAAACCGGGAAGCTTTTCTGTCTTGATAAGGAAGTCGACGTTTGTACTTCCTATTACAATTATCTTTTTACTCATAATATACTTTTATTATAGTCTGGCTAAAATTATCATGCCCAGCCCGGCAAAGAAAGTCACAAACATTGTTATAATGTACCTGTTTATTGAGGGAGGTGCCCCTTTGAATTCCTTGAATACAAATACACCCCATGCTGCACCGATCATTGTGGCCCCCTGTCCAAGACCATAGGATATTGCGGGACCAGCCTTGTCTGAAGCGATAAGATTGAAAAGAAAACCTGTGAGCCATATCATTCCTCCCAGCAGTCCGAAAATATGCTGCCTGGGTGTACCGTTTGTAAAGTACTCTTTATAAGTCGACCTGCTTCCTTCCACAGGCTTGTACATGAAGACAGTATTCCAGAGAAAGTTGGACAGGAATACACCCAATGAGAATATCAGTACCGCCGAATAGGGAGTCATTTTTCCAGGATCGGGTGATGTGAAATTGAGCGTCATGCCATCTGCCACAAACCGGTAAAAGAAACCCATTATGATACCTGCCAAAACTGACAGGACAATTCCCTTAACAGGAGTAGATCCCTTTGATTTTGAAACTTTTGACGATGCAACTGCATTTACTACAATGGCAACCACTACAAGAAGTACTCCACCGAAAAGAAGGACAGGATCGCCGGCAGGCTTCTTAATATAGTTAACAATTACACCGATGACGAGGGCAAGACCTACTCCGACAGGAAAAGCTACCGAGATTCCTGCAACGGCTATGGCTGCCACTATAAGCAGGTTTGAAAGGTTGAATACTATTCCCCCGACAAAGGCTGAGGTTATTGATGATGAATCAGCTTGCTGAAGGTCGGCAATAAAGCTTCTTCCACTTTCTCCTGTGCTTCCCATTGTGAATCCGTAGATCAACGTCATCAATATCAGCCCCAGTGAATAATCCCAGTAAAACAAAGGGAAAGGCCATTTATCTGTTGATACTTTTGAGGTATTAGCCCAGGATCCCCAGCATAGCATAGTTATGAAGCAAAAAACTACTGCAAGTGTGTAAGAGTTGATTATAAACATGTTATTAATGGTTAATGGTTTAATGTTTAATGCTTAATGGTTTATTATCTGGATGAAAATACTCAGGATTAAAGTATGTGTCGTTTTATGGGATGAAATTTAATGAAAAAATAGTATTAATTTTAATACAACTTAAATCTAAATCAAATGAAAGCAATAACCAGACGAGAATTTACCGGTACAGGTGCTATGGGAATTCTGGCAGCTATGTGCCTGCCTACAGACTTTTTATTATCCGGCGCGACACCCTTTAACTGGCCAATGAGTTTCCAGTCATACGGTGTACGGGAGATGCTGGGAACGGATTTCGAAGGTACTATGAAAAAACTACAGGCAATAGGTTATAAAGGAATTGAGATGTGCTCTCCCAAAGGATATGAAAAAAGTGGTTTTGGTCCTCTTACAAAATTAAGTGTTGAGGAACTCCGAAAAAAGATTGAGGATGCCGGTTTGTTTTGCAAAAGCTGTCATTTCCAATACCCGGAGCTGAAGTTGGATAAGATTCAGGAAACAATAAGCTACGGGAAAAAGCTTGGATTAAAAGATCTGGTAATATCAGCAGCATGGATTAAGAAGGATGCTACAATCGATGACTGGAAAGTTGTTGCCGATGAGATGAATAAGTCGGCAGAACAGGTGAAGAAGGCAGGACTGCAGATGGTATATCATAATCATTCCATCGGACCTGAATTGGAAGGTGAAAAACTTTATGACATTCTGATGCGTCTGTTTGATCCTGCACTCATAAAAATGCAGTTCCAGCTGGCAGTGGCTTCCGAAGGTGTTGATGTGGTTAGTTATATTACAAAGTATCCGGGACGTTACAAATCACTGCATATTCATGATTGGGACCCGACTCAGAAAAAGGTGGTGCCAACAGGTAAAGGGGTGATCGACTGGAAAAAACTGCTTGAGGCTGCAAAAAAGAGCGGTATTTCTGATTATGGATTGATTGTTGAAATGGAAACAAGAGCTCCGGGCGATCCTTTGCAGGACCTTGTTGAATGCTACAGCTATTTGCAAAACCTTAAACTTTAAGACAAACCAGCATATGAAGCATACAACAATACTGTTAATTGCATTTATACTGGTATATAGTATCCAGGGCTGCTCATCAAAAAAAGAGATCACAGCAGAGCAGAAAGAAAAACTTGCTATCCTGAAAAAGGAGATTAAAGATAATCTTACAACAAACCTATTGCCATACTGGTCTTCAAAAATGATTGATACCATTAACGGAGGATTTTATGGCCGGGTGGATGCAAAAGAACAGGTATATCCCGATGCCGATAAGGGAGGAATCCTGAATGCAAGAATCCTGTGGACCTTTTCTTCAGCATTCAGGGTACTGGGCGACAGTTCAAATCTTCACATTGCAACAAGAGCAAAGGATTATATTCTAAAGTATTTTATCGATAAGGAATATGGTGGCGGATACATGACCGTTAAGGCAAATGGCGAGCCCGGGGATATGAGAAAGGGAACTCTGACTGAGTCATATTTCATTTATGCCTTTGCAGAGTATTACCGCGCTACCGCTGACAAAGAAGTTCTTGATGAGGCGATTAAAATATTCGACCTGCTTGAAAAGTATGCACTTGACAGGGAATATAACGGTTATTTTGAGGTATATACAAGGGAATGGCAACGCAGTCACGACAGGCTCCTGAATGAGAAGTCAGATAAAGAAGAAAAGACCATGATCTCGCATCTTCATCTGGTCGAGGCTTATGCAGGACTTTACAGGGTATGGCCCGATGAAAGGATGGAGGCGAGGTTGCAAAATGTGCTTGAGGTATTCAATGATAAAATTGTCGATAAAAAGACTTTCCATACTATCTATTTTCTTGACCGGCAATGGAATGCAACTACTCAGATAGATTCATACGGGCATGATATTGAGGCATCGTGGCTGATGGTTGAGGCAGCAAGACTTCTTAAGGATCCTGAACTGATTGAAGAGGTGGAAAGCCTGAGTATTAAAGTGGCAGATGCCGCTGCAGAAGGACTTCAGCCTGATGGAAGTCTTTTAACTGAGAAAAACAGGGAGACTGGTCATATAGTAACTATCAGGTCGTGGTGGGAGCAGGCTGAAACTATTGTAGGATACCTGAATGCATTTGAAATAACAGGAGATGAATCATACCTTGATAAGGCGGTAAATGGCTGGAACTATACAAAAAAATATTTTGTTGACTATAGAAATGGAGGATGGTTCAGTCTTGTGGATGAGAAAGGAGTAGCAACCGGCAGGGATAAGGCTAATTACTGGACATGTCCTTATCACAACGGCAGGATGTGTATGGAGGTTATTGAGATGATAAAAGAATAAAACAAAAATATGTTTTATAACATAAAGATTATATCCAGGAGTTTTTCAGGGAAACTTATATTACTATTCCTTTTATCAGGACAAGTACAGCCACAAGTCTGGTCCCAGCCATTGAAAACAGATATTGCAAATCCACATTATTTCAACTACCGGGGGAAACCCTACTTCCTGATAACATCAGATCAGCACTATGGGGCCGTAACTAATCTGGATTTTGATTACAATGTATTCCTTGATACCCTGGTTAAATACGGGTTGAATTTTACACGTATTTATCCGGGAGCTTATTTTGAAAAGGATGGGGAGTACATGCCTGATAATAACCTTGGAGCACGTAACGGGAGGCAGATTCTTCCATGGGCAAAAACATCAGTTCCGGGTGCTCATGAGGTGCTTGGAGGGTACAAACTTGATCTTGACCGATGGAATGATGAATATTTCAGGCGACTTAAAGATTTTATAGACAAAGCTCAGGATAGGAATATTATAGTAGATATAGCTTTCTTCAATGGAATGTATCCTGACAGATGGGGTTACCAGGCAATGTATCAAACCAATAATATACAGGGTATTGGTAACTGTAAATTTAATGAGGTGCAGACTCTGACAGATAATGCCCTTACAAGATATCACGAAGCTTATGTGCGAAAAATTACTGAAGAGGTAAATCAATTTGACAATGTGATTCTGGATATTTGTGATGAACCATTTCAGGATGGTTGTCCTCCGGAAATGTATCATGCATGGATCAGTAAAATGATAGAAACTGTGATGTTTACCGAAAGCAGGCTACCGAAAAAGCACCTGGTTGCCCAGACTATTGATTCACACACCAGGGGAGGACCCGGAGATTTTTCAGAAGACAAAAGAATAAATGTTCTTATGAATGAATATACATGGGGTATTGCAAACCTTGATTATGAATACTTTCATGAGAAACCAATGATATTGATAGAAACTGCATATTATCCTCAATATGAAGGAGATAAATTAGCTGCATCAAGAGTGGAGGCATGGGAATTTCTTACCGGAGGTGGTAGTGGATTCATGCAATTGAATGGACTTTATTCAACATTTAATCCTGGAGCTGCCGGTACTGAAAATCATAGGATTCTCACTCAACTAAAGGTGTTAAAGAATTTTATTGAGAGCTTAGACTTTATTAATATGCGAAGGGATACTCTTCTGGTTCAGGGAGGTATTTCCGAGAACTCCTTTTACAGGGCTATAAGTGAACCAGGCAGACAGTATGCAGCTTATTTCCATCATAGTGTTTATGGTTGCTGGTTCTGGGAGCCAATGAAAATGGGATCGTGCTATAAGGTTGTTCCCGGGAAATACAGGGAGAATATGGAACTGAGCTTTGAGAAAGGTAATTATATAGTGAAATGGATCAATCCATCGACAGGTAATGTCATTGCCAGTGAAAGTCTGACTCACAACGGCGGTAAAAGGATTCTAAGAACTCCGGAATATTCTGTTGATATAGCTTTATTGATGATAAGCAAAAAATAAAAAACTGCAGGCAGAGATATGTATATTCTGGCCCCTGTCTGCAGTTTTTGAAGATTAATTACAGAATTCTTTATGATTTGTGAATATCTTTAGGTTTGGTTCCTTTTCTCCAGTGTTCCTCTATCTTCTCAAGAGTTACATTCTTTGTTTCAGGTATATAGAAGTACCCCCATATCAGACTGATTATACCTACAAGTGCATACAGGTAGAAGGCACCAGCCGGATTTCCCAGATCTTCACCCTTAAGAATTATCGATGAACCGGGTAACGTAAGTCCTTTTACAAGCTTGAAGAACGTAAAGGCTACAACTCCATTAAAGAGCCAGTTTGAGAGAGCCCCGATACTTGATCCGATACCTCTGACACTTAAAGGGAAAACCTCTGAAATAATAAGCCAGCCAAGAGGCCCGAGGCTGATGGCAAAGCATGCTATATAAAACCATATAAGAGATATCGTCAGCCACTTAATTGATTCTCCTAAAGTAGCCTGAAGTGCAAAACAGGTTCCCATGGCAAGAAGAGCTAACACCAGTCCTGTAACCCCGATAAAATAAAGTTTTCTTCTTCCAAGTTTGTCAATCATGAAAAGGGAAAGAATGGTGAATGCCACATTCACTACCCCGACACTGACTGAAGCCCATACTGCTGCCTGTGCATCTGCAAAACCTGACATCAGGAAGATCTTGGGACTATAATATATAATGGTGTTGATACCGGTAAACTGCTGGACAAACATTATGCCGACAGCAATAATAAGAGGCACCCTCAGCCACTTCTTAAAAACTTCACTCCATATTACTTTATTTGTCTTATCCGCCTCAATGTCGGCTTTCATTCTATAAATAACCTCTTCAACAAGGGAAGGATCCTCCACCTTCTGAAGGACATCACGGCACTTGCTCTCATGGCCCTTGCTGATCAGCCACCTTGGTGTTTCAGGGAGGAATATCATTCCTGTGAACATTATAAGTGCCGGGATCACACCTACATAAAACATTGGTCTCCAGCAGGTGTTATAATCCGCATGGCCATCCGGAACTGCAAAGGCAGAATCGCTCAGGTATGACACCATAATTCCGATTGTGATCAGAAGCTGGAACATTGAAACCATGGTCCCCCTGGTCTTGGTGGGAGATATTTCAGCTATATAGAGAGGCACAGCGAAAGAGGAAACGCCGATGGCTATACCCAGGAACAACCTTGCAAACACAAGCATTAAAGGGCTGGGAGCTGCACCTGACCATATTGCACCAATTATGAAAATTATTGCAGCTGCCAGAATAACCTTTTTTCTTCCGACTATATCTGCAATCCTGCCGCTGAACATAGCGCCTAATACAGCACCTACAAGTCCTGCTGTGGTTATTATTTCAATCCAGCTGTTGTCTATACCGAATGCACTCTGGAAAAAAGGTATTGCACCGGATATAACACCGGTGTCAAACCCGAATAGAAGGCCTCCTGTTGCAGCAATACTAGCAATGATGAACACAAGTCCCTTGTTTTGTTTAATCTGGTTATTTTCAGTCATTTGTTTAAAGTTTTTATAATAATTGTCAGATACTGTTTTTGTTTTTGGTCATTGTTTGGGTCAGAAGAAATTATAATTCATAAAAATAAATTAAAAAACAACATTTGCAACATAGAAAATTTTATTATGGAGAGCACGGGGATCACGGATTTCTTTCTCCATGTTAATCCATGTACTCCGTGGTTAAAAAATTTGTAATATTGGATTTTGTGAAATAACACAAATCGAAAAGATATGACCAAAGTACCTGAACTGGCAAAGATGATCGACCATTCGATCCTTAATCCTGTAATGACCGACAACGATCTGAAGCGGGAGTGTGAAATAGCAAAAAAATATGACGTTGCTTCAGTTTGCGTAAAACCGTATGCCGTAAAACAGGCTGTTGATCTCCTTAAGGGATCTGATGTCCTCGTTGGATGTGTCATAGGTTTCCCTCATGGCAACAGTCCAACGTCAGTAAAAGTATTTGAGACTGAACAAGCCTGCAAAGATGGGGCAACCGAAATTGATATGGTTATTAATATTGGTAAGGCTCTGGGAGGTGACTGGAGCTATGTTGAAAATGAGATTAAGCTTGTTACTGAGACTTGTCACAGGAGCAAAGCAATCGTCAAGGTTATCTTTGAAACAGATTTTGTGACCAAAGATGAGGATAAGATCAGGCTTTGTGAAATTTGCACAAAGGTTGGTGCTGATTTTGTGAAGACATCAACCGGGTTCGGATACGTAAAACAGCCAAACGGTGATTTTAATTACAAGGGAGCTACTGTGCATGATATCGAACTCATGAGAAAGCATTCCGGTCCAAATGTGCAGGTAAAGTGTTCAGGAGGAGTACGTACCCTTGATGATTTACTGAAAATGAAGGCAGCTGGAGCAACGCGCTCGGGTGCAACTGCCACTTCAGTAATGCTGGATGAGGCAAGAAAAAGATTCGGTGAAGAATGAATAGTGCAGAACAATTTCTGAGCAATCATAAACTAAGATCATTCGATGTCGATATGGATGATCTGGTAAGAGTGTTTACCGAGGATATGCTCTCTGGTCTGGAGGGAAGTGATGAAGGGATGAGAATGATCCCGACATATATTGAAGCCGATAATGATTTTGTTACTGATACCCCGGTTCTTGCAATTGACGCGGGCGGGACTAATTTCAGGGCATCAATCATAACCATTTCAGGATCAGACGGTGTAAATATAAGTGATACAGTTAATTACGGGATGCCCGGGCTGGATGGAGAGATAAGCAGCAGGAAGTTTTTTACGACAATTGCAGACTACATCAGGCCGCTGGTTGATAAAGTTAACAGGATCGGTTTTTGTTTTTCCTATCCGACTGAGATCCTGCCGGACAAGGATGGCAGGTTAATTCAGTTCTGCAAAGAGGTGCAGGCTCCTGAAGTACATGGACAGCTAATAGGAAGAAATCTTCTTGAAGCTCTCGGAACTCCTTCAAAAAAAATTGTTATTCTGAATGATACAGTTGCTACACTGCTGTCAGGAAAATCAGCATCTGTTGGAAAAACCTATGATTCATTCATTGGGTATATTCTTGGTACAGGAACCAATACCTGTTATATAGAACGAAACTGCAATATTCTGAAAAACACGAGCCTTGATCAAAAGGCAAGCCAGATAATAAATATTGAATCGGGTGATTTCGGAAGACCTCCCAGGACAGATCTTGATATGCTTTTTGACAAAACAACAGCCAACCCCGGCAGCTATAAATTTGAGAAGATGTTTTCGGGGGGGTACTTCGGAGGTTTAACTCTGTTCGTTCTTAAAGCTGCAGCCAGGGAGGGCGTATTTTTAGAAAATACAGCAACGAGAATCAGTAATATCAGTGAATTGTCAACCTCAATGGCCAATTCATATGTTTCGATGCAGATCCAGCCCGGAAATATTCTCGTCGATTCTTTAAGAGATTGCATGGATGCTGATAACTGCAGGTTTATAATTAACACTTTAATAGATCGTGCAGCAAAGCTTGTTGCAGCGAGTATGTCAGCAGTTGTTCTGAAATGTGAAAAGGGTAAATCGCCTGAGAAACCTGTACTTACAACAGTTGAGGGAACAACCTTTTATAACCTGCATAATTTCCGGATCAGATTTGAAAAGTACTTCAGGGAATACTTTAGCGGGGAAAGAAAAAGATATATCGAATTTACCGAAGTGCCCCAGTCGAGTCTTATCGGAGCAGCTTTAGCAGTTCTCATTGATTAAATGTTTATCCGTTTTGGATCATATTGTAACCACGGATTACACGGAGAACACGGAGATATCACAGAGTAGTTCAATCCGTGTCGCTCCGTGCCCTCTGTGGTTTAATATCTTATTATCTAATTTCGAACCAGAATCAACCCGTCGCCTGATGCTTTGGCAGCCATAGCTTTAGCGAAGGCTGGCCTGACGCCTATAGATTTACAAGTCTCTTTATCTTCATGAGACCGGTTTTGGCAACAGATAAAGGAGCTTCGTTCCAATATGTTTCATTGAAAAGTTCCAGTGAAAGAACCTTTTCTCCACCCATCATCCTCAACCTTGAGATTATTTCTTTGAATGGAGCTGCTCCGTCACCCGGGTAAACCCTGTCGGAATCATTCTGATTCGTCCTGTTTTTTGAAGAGATAAAATCATTGAAATGGAAAATATCAATCAGTGATCCATCGATCATTTTAAGAGTATCAAACGATGAACCTCCCCTGAACATATGGAAAACATCGGGAAGGATCCTGGCATCCTTATCACCAGCAACGGAAACTATCATCAATGTCTGCCCGATATGCCAGAGGACATTGGAGGCACCCCAGAACTCAAGTTGTGGCATTACACCTGTTTCCCTTCCAAGCTGAACCAGTTCCCGGTAACGTTCACCTGCCATGAAGAGATCAAGAGGTTTATCTCCCTTTACCCCGGCTGCCGGTGCGGCAATCCTTTTCCCGCCAATTGAGGCAACCATCTCCATCTCCTCCTTCATCTGCTGGAAACCTGCCTCTTTTACGGCCAGCCAGGGAGCAAAACCTATTGCGTTTTCTACAGTCAGGTTTTTGTCAGCCAGATATTTTCTTAGATCACTGGCCTTTTTGCCCGAGTCGAGATATAGTTTCAGGTCTCTTATCCAAATCTCTATTCCGTCGTACCCGGCTTCGGATGCGATATCTATGTACTTTATAATATATAGAGGATTTTTACTCACGGTAGAAGTATTCAGACAATACCTGAACCTTGTTTCAGGGTAATTAGCAAATGGGTTGCTTATGTCAGGCTTTAAAACACCAATGGATGCCATTCCGGCAATTGATAGAAACTCTTTTCTTGTTGTCATACTTTTTACTTTTTTCTCGCAAAGGCGCAAAGGCACAAAGGCTTTTAACGACGCTGCTATTTTACTTTTGTCGCTCTTACGGCAATATAAGGTTTTCCCGGTAAAGGAATCTCTGTCATTCCGCTGTATTCTCCTTCAACCTGGTTTACAGTCATATTCCATGCATCGATTACCTCAAGTCTGAATTTCACATCTTCAGGCAGATATAACCTTGCCTTTGCCTGCTGGCTGTTGCCATAATAATGAAGGTAAAACTCTTTGTTCTTGATAAGGTAAGTCTCCTTGTTCCAGACATTATGGAAAGGGTAAACTCCTTCAGTTGGCGTTTCCGTCATGATCATATGCAAAAATCCTATCCTTTCCGGACTATTGCCGTGTAGTGTACCTCCTTTAGACCACCACAGTATATTCTGTGGATGAATGTATGTTTCACCATGAGTACAGTATGCTCCACGACAAAAGGCTATCCAGAACCTGTTCATCATCTCCTCCGGAGTAAGATTGCCCCAGTCGTTCGGAATATTTCCCTCATAAACACATTCGTCAATAATTACAGGCTTATTATATAATTCACGCCAATTCTGGATATCCTGAAGATAAGCAGTCTGAATGCTTAAATGAGTTATCCATGGTTTTGAATGATTATACCACTTCATTCCGTTATGGATACTGCAGAGATGATGATAAGGATCATGTTTCTGAATTAACCTGAAATATTTTTCCCACTCTTCATCTGTTTTTCTCAAAATGTCGTATTCATTTGCCATTGACCACCAAACATTCCTGTATGATGCTATACGTGCAATAAGATATCGCAGATAAAACATCGACTCTTCCTGGTTCATTTTATCCAGGTTCCAGTGACCATTATCATAGGGATGAAATAGAATTACATCGGCTTCAATTCCAAGCTTCTGCAATTCGAGAATCTTCTGTTCAAAATTCCTGAAGAATGCCGGGTTGGGTCTTGAAAAATCCCAGCCTTTTTCCCTGGATCCCTCAAAAGGGTAAAAAGGAGGTTCATTATTTATATATACATCGTAATCCTTTGGCATCACAGTCATTCTGATCTTATTGAACTTAGTTTTTCCGAGGGATGCAAGTGTCTGTTTAACAAGTTCCTCAGGCTGATGTACCCAGGCATAGCATGTTGTGCCTATTGGATAGAAAGGTGTCCCGTCAGAGTATCCGAAATCGAAAACATTGCGGACTTTGACAGGTCCGTGATTATTGCCTGAAGCTGGTGTACAGGAAAAACTGCCTTTCTTCTTATCCAGTTCCTTATTATTGCTTTTAGTCACGTAAGTCCAGTCACCTGCTTCATCAGGCATAAACCTGACTTTGTAGATACCGTTGCCATCATAAAAACCTTCACAGAAAAGTGAACGGTTAAGGTGCCTGAATTCAGCAGACAGCAGGACATCCGTGAAGGGATTATCAGCCGAAGGCCCTTTAAATTCTATTTCAAATACTGAATATTGCTCAACTTCGGCTGCGTTTAACGAAATTGCTATCAGAATAACAGCTGCTGATAAAATTGATTTTATTCCTGCCATGGTTTAATAACTATTTTGAGATCTCTTTATATGAAACAAGTTTAATTGCTCTCTCAGAAATTACCTTCTTAACCTCACTGCTGGTAAATACTCTTGTTACACCCTCACGGTCGGCAGCCACGTTTTCGTAACCTTTATGCCATATCGCTCTCATTTCTGGAGTATCAAGTCCGGGATGGTCAATGAAGAGGTATTTTCCTGGTTTCAGATCCTTGATGGTTTTAACTGCTGATGCAATCCTTTGTTCAGGAGTTGTATCCTCTCTTTTCCAGAGTGAAATATATTTATAACCGAGTTTCCCCGGTTCTATGTTCAGGTTGTACTCATCTGCAAACCTTCTTACAAGTGAAGCTATTTCAGGAGAACAGCTCTCGCATCCCATATGACAGTTGACATGACTTACATACGGCACATATCTTTTTGCCATCTCTATCTGAGCCCTGAATTCCTTTTCAATTTCATCTATTTTCCAGGGGGCATCTTTCAGAGCAGTACCTTTGGGAAAGTCTTCCCGCTGCCAGATCATCGGGTAGAAATAGCCATCCTTGTCCACAATGCTGGGGCAGCAGGTTAGGGGCCTCCATTTTATGTCATTCCATTCACTGGTTATGACAAGATGAACTCCGACATCAAGACCCGGATTCTCATTGAGCAGTCTTATCGCTTCCGGAAACCATGGTCCTGGTACCATGAGCTCGACAGTTCTCATTATCCCGTTTTTATATGATTCAATACAAGCAACATTAGCGGTATGTGATGAACCGATATCATCACCACGGATTAGTAGTTTGATCTCACCAGTAGTCTGGCAATTAATAAGATTGCTGACAGTCAGCAGTAGGACAAAAATGAGGTTTTTCATCAGTAATAATGTTTATTGTATTATTTTTAGGTTCGTTTTTTCTGGTATGGGCCAGGGATGTATGGAAATTTCGATGACAGACTTTCAGCGGCTTCAACACCAAATCCCGGCTTATCATTTAATTCGATATATCCCTTTGTAAATTTCAGAGGCTCCTTAAAGACCTTATCCTTCAGCGGATCAAAGCACTCGCAAATCTCTAGCAGCAGCAGGTTTGGATCGCCGGCAGCCAGATGAGCGTTTTGCATCGTAGTGAAACCGCATTGGTAGTTGTGCGGGCAAAAAAGCTTATTTCTGATAGCAGCCATCCTTGTCAAATACCACGACTCAGTTATACCGGCTATGCTGCAGTCGGGCTGGATGATATCTATTGCGCCAGCCTCGAGCCAGTCCATGATCTTGTCGATTTTCATCTCCTTCTCCAATCCTGAAACTTTGACACTTTTAAGCGCTTCTCTGACCTTAAGATAGTTGTCAACTGCATCGGGTCCATCTTCGGTCATAGGTTTTTCGAACCACAGGAATTTTAGCTCATCAAGAGCAGGTGCTATTTCAAGCGATTGCTGAAGATTGAAAAGTCCATTGCCTTCGAGTATCAACCCGAATTCAGGGCCGACTGCCATTCTTAGTTTTTCGAGCCAGGGTACAAACTTACTGACGGTCATCTTACTGTATGGCCAGTAGATACCTGTCCGGAATTTAAATCCGAGGTAACCTTTCTCTTTATGTCTTAAAGCTTCTGCAATCAGGTCATCGGGCCAGACAGAGTTTTCATAAACCTCACCGGCACTGGCATAGCATGGAATTCTGGTAACAGGTTCATTATCTGTTGCAAGAAGTTTGTATACTGGTTTGCCGCATGCTTTACCTATTATATCCCAGAGTGCAGATACAACGCCTGCCCAGGCTGATCTTCTTAACATATTATCTCCTTTATATGCGAAGAATTCCATATCCCATGGATTCTTTCCAAGAACTGCAGGTTTGATAACAGTATCAATGTGTTTCTTCGTTTCCTCAATTCCACCTCCATACCTGCTCGACCCGCCAATACCCGTAATCCCCTGATCAGTCATTACTTCAACAAAAATGCTGTCGGTTTTCCACCACAGATAATCGGGTGGTATCCAGCTTGGTATCCATTGTTTGTCACGCGGTGTTTCATAAGAAAGAAGTGTGACCTTTATATCTGTAATATGGATCTTTTCTTTTGGAATACCATCCAGTGGATGCATCCTTGGTCCTGCTGCCTTATCATCCGCTGCAATACCATCTTTATTCCTGGTGCATGACAGCATACCATATGCTGCTGCTGAAGCCGTTGTCCCAAAAAATGATCTTCTTGATATATCTTTCATAGAACCTGTGTTTTCAATGTTGAATCCTGAGTCATGAGATTCTTATAATGTTCATTGTGAATTACTGATTTTTAAGGTAAAGAACCCAGTCTTTGAAATTTGGCTGGGCAGGATAATCCTCAGGACATTTTATTTCAACGACAGCTCCTCCTTTTATTTTATCACTTCTTGAATCCTTACTGTTTACAAGGTCTGTCCATTTAAATGAATATGATTTTCCCGAATATTGTCTCAGATCAATCCTGACAGAACCTCCGTATCTCAAATAAATGAGATATTCTTCCCCCGGAATTGCGAGGCAATATTTCGAAGGATTTTCGAGTACCAGCTCCGGATGTGGTTCCAACCTCCACCATTGAATATTGTTGAGATATTTTCCCATGAAGCCTACTGAAATAGCTCCGGGATAGAGCATTGTATTTGTATTGAAACTTGTGTCCATAGGCCATGATCCGACACCTGTTGGTCTTTCAGGTAAATGTACCCTCCATATGTGTCCTCCACCATATGTCTGACCTGCAGCTCCCGACATAACCGCACTCCATGCTCCAAAACGAATATCCATTGCTGTCGGATTGCCTTCGATGAATTCGTACCATGGTTCTGTAACAACTACCGGTTTAGCAGGAGTCATTTTATAAGCCTTTGTAATAATGGTGGGTGTCAGTTCGTTGCACCACCTTGCATGTCCTGTCTGGCTCTGGTTATAATCAAGCCACGTCTGATTATGAACAGCCTCTGCAGTTGACCATTGTGGAGCATCTGCTCCTCCGTTCCACATAGGAGGTGTAGGATGTGCGCTTGTGATCCTTTGATATGGATCTTCAGCCTTTACTGTTTCTCCAAGCCTGTTCCAGAATTCAAGAGGGAAGCCACCGTAATTATTCATATTGTATTCACCGGCAAGGACCCATATCACATTGTAAGCCTGGAGCCTGTGAACAACATATCTCCACCATCTTGTAAAATTCTCTTCACCTATCGATTTGTTTATACCTTCGCGGCTCCACCAGGCATGTATCCAGACTGTCATGCCTCTTGAGTTGGCATAGGCTATCATTTTCTCTACTTTTTTTATCTGGTCAAGATCAGGGATCTGATATGATTCATCAAGCAGTGAACTCTCCCTTCCCCATCCGTTTCCTGCAAAGAAAAGCTGTCCGATATTGAACCCCTGGCTAACTCTTGTTTCGACTAATTTTGCAAAAGATTCGAATTTTATTCTGCGGTTTGTCCAATCCCACCAGGTATCTGCTATCCAGAGACAGGGGGTTCCATCTGTATAGGTAAAATATCTGCCTTTTCTCTCATTGTCATTATTTACAACTATTAATCCTCTCCTGGTTGGTATTTGTATTTTCTCTTCATCAGACCAGCCGGTAACAGAGAGCTGACCTTTCTTACCATTTAATTTTCTGTCTTCAGAGGAAGTTACATATTTCCAGATGCCGGGTAAAGGAGGAGCAAACCTGATTTTCCATATATCATTGCCATCCCAGAATCCCGGGATTTTCAAAGTTTTGCCCGCACATTCGCCTGAAATTCCTGTAAAAACAGCTATTAAATGAGGCGTCCTGCCCTGATTAAGAAAGCTAACATATGGGTTCTCCGGTGGAGTTGAAGATTTCAGTGATACCTCAAACAGTTCCCAAGTTTTTATGGGCTGCTGGCAGAAAGCTGATACTATGTTCAGAATAGAAAATAGTAATATCAGAATGCATGATTGTTTTAAATTTATTTTCATATAACTATTTTTTGTTTCCCTGGTTTAAGTGTAATTTTTTTTGTCCTCCAGATGAAGTCACCTTTCATGCCCTGCGGAAGGATAATTTCACCCTCAATGCCAGATTCTTTCTTAATAAGGTTTATTTCTATATTTCCAAGGTGATGAGGATAGATAGCTTCTATCCGGGTTAGCTCTCCAAAAGAAGGCGATATTTCAACACTCCTGTGGCCGGGCGCCGCAGGCCGGATTCCGCATACCGTTCTGAAAAAATAGAAATCAGGAGAGCTGCTCCATGGATGGCACTCCGATCGCTGGTTCTCTTCACCCCATTCGAGAGGGACTTCAACAAAAGTTGTCAATCCTCTTTCTTTCATCAGTCTCCACTCTGAAACCTCCCTTGAAAAATTTTCCTGCAGTCCGGTTTTATTCAAAGCTTCGAACAGATATAAATGGAGAAAGAGATCAACCTGTCCGAACCAGTCCTTTGGTTCAAGCAAAGATTTCATCAGCTTTTTAGCTTCATCACCATTTACAGCTTCTGCCAGGATTGCCATAATATTTGTGATCTGACTTACCTGCTTATTATCAATTGATTCTGAATAAAAGCCTTCGCTGTTTTTACACAGTTTATTTACAGCTACGCAGATTTCATCTGCTCTTTTTGAAAGAAGTACTGCCTTTTCATGGTCACCAAGGAAACTGAATATTTCTGCAGCATGCCTGAGGGTATAGGCATAATGAAGTGTGTATAGGGTGTTATTGCCATTATAAATATCAGGAGGTTCTCCATTTTTGTAATGCCGGGGCCAGGCAAGAGCTCCCCACCAGTCTATTTTACCCAAAAGACCATTTGACTGCCGTCTCTTTTCAAACCATTCTAATACATTGGTTATTCCCAATTCAAATCCTGAAATAAACTCCCTGTCATCTTTCCACATCATATAATCATGAACCTGGTCTATCCAGATAAGTGAGTATGAGGGAATAATCAGATGAAAAGGATTGGGATAGCATGCATATGTAAGTCCTTCAGGTATCCTCGACTGATCAAACTGTATAAGTGAATTGCGTGTAAGACGATCATCACCTGAAAGAGTAAGAAGTGAAAGATTATGTACTCTCGAATCGCCGGTATACTGCATTTGTTCGTAAGCAGCATCCGACAGTAATATATCCTGAGCACATATGCTTATGGTTCTCCATCCTGTTTCCATAATCCAGTCATAATCGCTATTTCCGGTTTTGAATGAAGCCTTCAGTTCAAGAGGAGCTTTGCATTCCACATTATAATATGAACTGATTGTAAGAGGTTCGTTCTTTGTCTCAATATCCAGCTGAATGAATCTGAAAGCCCTTATATATGTTGGTTTAAACAATCTTTTTTCCCCTCCGTCAGGAATAAAAATATCCTTGAGTCCAACCATTCTCTTACCTTCAATATCGTTTCTGTTGCCCTTGGCTGATTTATTATTTATTATCATGTTTTCGGCATACATGGCCCTGATCCATGATTCTTTTCCTCCGCTCAATATCATTTCAGGGTAACCAAGAGTCTCCACCCCGTTATCAATCAGTATCGACACCTTAGTCCTTGCCGGTATGATAAGGTTACCTTTATCCTTAATAAATCCGTCACTCTTGTCAACACCTGACATCTTTCTCACTTCTGAAAAATGAATCTTCTCTTCCTGAAGCACTGGAGTCCTTCTTGGTATCAGCATCTTCCCTCCACTGTAAAGTATACCTCCGGCAAATTGGTTATCTCTTCCTCCTGCTATATCACACCATTTTGCCGGTAACCAATCAGAGTCATTGAAGTTTGTTGTTTCCCATCCCCATGGATATAATTCTGCTCTGATGCTATCTGTAGGATTACCGACATACAAACCGAAATCAATAGTGCTTCTGTCGGTCATCCAGTCTATATTCTTAGCATTAATCGCCTTGTTGTGATAACATTTCCAGCTTCCCCCTGATGTGTTCACCCCTTTTTCATTTTCAGAATCTCCCTGCAAAATGAAAGATGTCATCTGTGAGAAGAAAGTGAACGACCGTTTAGAGCCCCAGTTAACAACTTCAATTGCAATAGTATTCTTTCCGGGCTTCAGATATTCCGCAATGTCCACTGTTTCGTAGAACCAGTGCGAAAGATCACCCCTTGCAGGTCCGCGAAGAATGTAAGTTCCATTTACAAATAACCTGTAATGATTATCGGCTGAAAGATGGATCACAAAACCTGAAGGTTTGGCATGAAGGTCAAATGATTTGCGAAAGAGGATAACAGCATGTTGCTGCGGCTGAACAGCAGGGTGCATTATCCATTGAGCTTTCCATTCTATGTCGGCAGAATAGGAACTGACAGATACGAATATTAATATGAGAACGATAAAAACAAATCTTAATGATTTCATAATGAATATAATATGATATTATGCCGGTATAAAATTTTTTATTAATTTGCTGGTATAAATTACAAATTTTTAATCTTTGCATGGTAGTATTCTCAATATAAATTATTTTGCACTAAAGGCGCAGAGGCATAAGGGCGCAATGGGTTTTAGAAATCCCCTCCTTGGAGGGGAAGGCCGATCCGCCATTAGGCGGAGAGGCTAGGGGTGGGTTTAAACGACACAAATGCATAAAGGTTACTCTAAGAATTAATACAAGTCAAAATAATACTTATGAAACTTTTGAGATCAAGAGCCTTGTTTAAAGGTTTCCTGCTAAGTGCGACTTTGATGTTGCCTGTTTCATGTAACCATGATGCAGCGGAACAGAAGCTAAAGATTTTCACTCCATCCTTTACCTCCGACATCGAATCATTCAGGCAATATCAGTATCCTGAATGGTTCCGTGATGCCAAATTCGGAATATGGGCTCATTGGGGTCCCCAGGCAGTACCCCGTCAGGGTGACTGGTATGCCCGTAAAATGTATGAATCAGATATACGCGACTGGAAAACAAAAGTGTTTACCGGAGTGTCAAGCCGGGAATATAATTATCATCTTGAGCACTATGGACATCCTTCAAAATTCGGATACAAAGATATTATACCGCTGTGGAAGGCAGAAAGGTGGGATCCGGATAAACTCATGGCTCTTTATAAAAGGGTAGGAGCCAGGTACTTCGTGAGTATGGCGACACATCATGACAATTTTTTCCTGTGGGATTCAAAGATCCACAGATGGAATTCTGTTAAGATGGGACCCATGAAGGATGTTGTTGGACTGTGGCAGAAAGCAGCCAAAAATGAGGGCCTCCGATTCGGAGTCTCAGAACACCTTGGGGCAAGTTATACATGGTTTCAGCCTGGTCATGATGCAGACAGGACAGGGCCAATGAAAGGGATCCCGTATGATGGTGCAAATCCTGAATTTCAGGACCTGTATCATAAGAAGACTGCTGATAATGATGTTGGATGGCTGACAACTGATTCAGCAAACCATCAGGAATGGCTGAGATCCATAACAGAAGTGATTGATATGTATCAGCCAGACCTGCTTTATTCAGACAGTGAAATGCCTTTTGGCGATGTAGGCAGGAGTATGGTCTCACATTTTTATAACCAGGATATTATGAAAAATGATGGCAGGTTGGAAGCTGTTTATACCTGCAAACATTTTGGTTCTGAAGGCCGATGGGTAAGCGATATTGAACGTGGGGCGATGGATTCAATAAGTCCTTATCCCTGGCAGACAGATACCTCAATAGGAGACTGGTATTACAGAACCGGACAGAAGTATATGACCGGGAATCAGGTGATTCAGATGCTGGTTGATATTGTAAGTAAAAACGGGAACCTGCTGCTGAATGTTGTTCAGACTCCGGAGGGGGATCTTGAGCAGGATGTACTTGACATTCTTGAAGAAATTGCCGAATGGATTCCGGCTAATGGTGAGGGTATTTACGCTACCCGCCCGTGGAAGGTCTATGGCGAGGGTCCTTCAACATTGAACCAGACCAAAGGAACATTTGGAGGGGTGAAAGATGTAAGGCCATATACGTCCTCTGATATAAGATTTACAACAAAAGATAATATCCTGTACGCCTTCATGATGGAAAAACCTGCAGCAGATATAAGCATTTATTCACTGGGGAAAAAGTCGGGACTGGCAGAAAAAAAGATAAAGAATGTTACAATGCTGGGCCTGGAAGAAAAACTCGAATGGGAACAGATGGATGGAGCACTGGAATTAAAAATGCCTGTCAGTCTGCCAGACTGGAAAGTCATTGCATTGAAAATTGAATTCCGGAAATAAAATACAATCATATGAAACCCAAATGATTGACCACAATTACAAACATAAATAAATATGATTTACAACCGAGCGAAGCGAGCTCGACGAAGTCAATCATGTGCGGTTTTCTTCGGCGAGCCCTTTGGGATTCATCATACCTTTAAAATCAAAATTATATTATGATGAAACGCAGAAATTTTTTAAAATCTTCAATTGTTGCTGCTGCCGGAATGTCAGCCTGTAAGAATCCCGGTAATAATATACCAGCGCCCGGTTATGTTGAATACAGGAATGAATATGCTGTTGAACAAAAAGTTACACTCCTCAAGGAGTTGCAGAATGAACACATAAAGGTAGAAATCTTTTCAAATGCTTTTTTCAGGGTTGAAGAGCTTATGAATGGACATAAGTGGGAATCATGGCCCCTTGCAATACAGGATAAAAGTATAGTTGAGGCAGGAGATGTCTGGCTGAATACTAACAGGAGCCTTACAGGAGAGTACCCCGGAAGATTTGCTGGAGTTATTGATGGAGCCGGAATAAGATTTACACTTCTAGCGCTTAATAATCTGGTTGTAGGAAAGTTTTTCTGTGAAATAAGTCTCGATGGCCCCTGGCTTATATTCAAAACCGGTGATATTGATGATTCTATACCAAGCCTGGTTTTTCCTCCGCCTCTTAAATCAGATGCTATAGTTATTCCTAAAGGGGTTGGTGAGATTTATCGCGACAAAGAGGAGTCATCAATGTTCTCAAGATATATTTATCCTTTCTATACCCGTCTCAATATGAGGTTTATGGGAGGAACCTCCGGAGATTCATCCTGGATAGGGATTTTTGATGAGGGATTTGAAGATTCTTTCGGGTTTGTAGCCAACAGAACAGCTACTCCAATCCTTACACGCACACTTAATAAATGGAGTCACAACTACACATGGAGGATGCAGTTTATTAAGGGTGATTACGTGGCAATTGCCAAGACGTTCAGGAAATGGGTAATAGAGAATGGTAAGTTTGTTTCACTGAATGAAAAGATTAATGCAAACAAATATCTGAACTCTCTGCTGGGGGGACGGGCTTTCTGGATTAACCTTGCTTTCCCGTCAGATAACATAAGGAAGAATGAGGATTTGTATGCCTCTGACAATAGATCAGAAGGTGATAAGGAGGTCAACAGTGTTAAAGTGTTATTTACCTACAGGCAACTAAAGGAGATGATAGAGAGGCTTAAAAAACTCGGACTTAATAAAGGCCTTATAAAAATAGGAGGATGGATAAATGGCGGATATGATTATTCCCACCCCGATGTATGGCCTCCTGAGCCTGCCCTTGGCGATATCTCAGAACTAAAGGAGATACTTGCTCCAAATGGCCCGGTTCTTACCTGCCTTCATGACAATAATCAGGATATGTATGACCATACAGCAAGCTTCCCGGGAGGAGTTAACCATAATGCAGACGGCAGCCTTCTTACAGGAGGGATATGGGCAGGAGGTCAGGCCTTTATACTTAATTCCAGGAACAGCCTTGAGTATGCAAAGAGGAACTGGGAGAATATTAAGACCCTTGCCCCAAAAGCAATGTTTGTTGATATAATTACAGCCATGCAGCTGTACCAGTCATTTGATCCTGAAAACAGACTTACAAAAAAGGAGGATATTGAAGCAAAAATTGAACTTATGAAGTTTTATAAGCATCAGGGAATTCTCCTCGGGAGCGAGGAGTCGGCAGATTTTGGGATTCCGTACCTCGACTGGTTTGAGAATCGTCATCAGAGAACACGTGGAAGATCTGTCCCTCTCTGGCCTCTGGTTTTCCACGACGCTGTATTTAATACCCGCTATGGGGGTGTAAGCAGGAATGCCGATTATCCTGGTTATCTGGAAGATATGTTATGGGGATATATGGCACACTTTTCCATAAATCCGGAATGGAACCAGGAGGAACTTTTCAGATCACTGTCACATGTAGATGAATGGCACGAAAGGATCGGTACTGCTGAGATGACAAACCACAGATTCCTTTCTGATGATTTCGAAGTTGAAGAAACAACCTTTTCCACCGGAGACAGGATTATCTGTAATTTCAGTGGGAAGCACTTTAATTTTGAAGGAAAAAGTATTGGAGCAAAAAGCTATCTTATTGTCAGTTAATAAATTTTTGCTCCCAGGTGGTTGTCCAACGCAATTCAGTCTATTCCGGATCCTCAAACAAATGAGCACACTTGAACTATAACAGATATTTAAAGGTCAGAGCCAAAGCTACAAGTGCCACTATAAACAGATAAGTGTAAGGACTTGCAAAGTTGAACGTCCATCCAAGATAAGGATTGCTTTTGGGAACAATCAATCTGTAATCTCTACGGTTAAAATAAAATAACCCTTTCCAGTTATTTGGATTCTTATTCATGGTATTCTCTATCTCTTTCCCTGTTTTTGTTTTCATATAAGTTAAATATAAATTACTTCAGATCTCCAAGTCTTCCCCTCGCCCAGTGACTCCCACACCCAGTCTCCCCGTCATTTCACAAGGAATGGCAGATTGGCAGTTGAGAAATGTCCGTTAATATCAAATGCGTATACAAACAACCTGTATGCGCCAGGTTCAGACGGAGCCCTGAAAGTAACCTCCGGGCCTTCGCCAGATACCAGGCCTGCTACAGGCTTTGGCGCTACCTCACCCTGACCTGCATAAGATGCATATTTTGCTTCCGGTTTTATCTCCCAGCTGTAAGTAAGACTGTCATTGTCGGGATCGGAAGCTCTAACTACCGATGTGTGATTACTGCCGGGAGCAATAATAATATCATTGTAACGGACATACTGATCAATATTCAGGGAATCTACTATTGGGGCTTCATTATCCGGCATCATGCCTGTCCACATCTTATGCATCAGTCCTACCTGAGGTGATTCAAGTCCTGTTGAATCGAACATGCAGAACCATGTATGAGTAGTCTCCTGTTTGAATCCTGACCAGTAAAACACATATGATCCAAGGCAGCTCCTGTTCCTTGTACTCATGGCTCTCAGGTACTTGCTTTCATAGCAGTCATACTTCTCACGTCCTGTCTGTTCATATGGTGCTTTCCATGATGTCTTCCTGACTTCCCAGTATCCGTCAGGCCCCCATTCAGCAATGACATAAGGCTTTGTCCATCCATATTTTAAAAGAGTATCACCGATTGTATAAATATCTCCGTATGAATTAATTCCCAGAAGATCAAGATCAGGACATCTCTCAACGATATCGGCCACCTTGTACATACGGCTGGTACCGATGACGGTCATGACAGGATGATCGGGATCAATAGCATGGATAGCTTTTGCAGCTTCATTAACACCATCCCAGACTTTTGGATTGAAAGGGTTATTTGGTGGAACAAAATCCAGCTCATTACCTACTGCCCACATCAGAACAGAAGGATGGTCCCTGGTGTTATTAACTATCGAGATAATCTTTTCAGTCTGTTTCCTCACAGCAGCAGTATCGTCATAGCTGAATCCATATCGCTCTGCACCTGCAGGAAGATTAACAAGAACTGACAATCCAAGCTGGCGGGCTTTATCCAGGTTTTCTTTCCTTGACCCCATCCTTATAGAATTTCCTCCATATCCCTGAACCTTTTCGAGATATGTGTCACCTACAACTCCCTTTACATAAAATGGCCTCCCATTGAGTTCCAGGCTCCATGAGTTGTACTCATTTATAATTTTTACAGTGTTGTGTTGCCCATAAGTTGTATCTATTATGATATTTAGAACGATTATGAATAAGGTCTTTTTCATTATATTAATGTTTATTTTGTCTTTATCGGAACTGCCACCTGTCCCAACAAATAGGGCCCGCCATTGGAGGTGGTTTTAGTCTCAGCACAAAATTGAACCCCCTTCAGGGGGTGATCACGCCTTGGCGTGATCGGGGGCAGAATCTCCCCTAGCTGATTGAGGTGTCTACGCATACCACTGTCTTTCTCTTTTTATATCACTCTTAAGGATATCGCACGCTATATTTACATCTTCAACCATCTGAAAGTCATACATTCCGGCGCAGATAAAATCTGCACCGTTCTCAAATGCAAACCTGAATCCGTCTTTTGGAAGAATAGCTCCTGCGGCCATTACCTTAAATGCTATAAATGGCTGTGGAAGTGTCTTCATATACGCAATTGTTTCATCGGTTTTGTAGCAGAACATATTGTCGTGTTCAACCGGGTGTCCTGCTGACCAATAATCGTGGTGGTGAAGAGTTTTCATCCAGAAATCAGGAACAAAGCCGATATCAACACATGCTTTTATTGTTTCAATCTTGTGAGCTCCTATACCTGTGATCAATCCGTTCTGCTTTATAAAATCCAGTACTTTTTCGATAACATCGGCTTGTCCGTTTCCCATGTAATAATCTGCAGTTTCACCCTGTATATAGCATGCTACAGCACCTGTATCTATAGCTTTTTTAACTTTGTCGAGGTATTCATTGAAAGGCATGGGAGATGCTCCTTTGTCGTCGTAATTTAGTCCTGAACAGTCGGAAATGAACTGTATTTTTCCAATTCCTCTTTTCCAGTATTCATCAATAAGTGAGCATAGTATCGGATTGGTGAGAAGCGTATTTATACCGCACTTTTCTGCAAGAAGGAGAGTCGCGAATATTTTTTCCTTCTGGTGATATGCCTTTACAAGCTGCGAAACATAGATAAGATCACGTGAATGTGTATATCCTGAAAGAAGGTTTCCACCGAGGATGATCCTGCTGAATTCAACATCCTTAATTTTAGCACTTGGCACAAGGCTTTTCAGTTCTTTAAGGCTTGCTACATTGAAGGTCTTAGCGCTTGCTCCTGTTACTGCATCCACAAGGTTTTTCTCTTCATACGACTCCCATTGTTTCTGCTTCAGGAGAGCATAACCGAAAACTCCTAGGAATGGAATCGAAGATAATCCTTTTATGACTGCTCTGCGGTCGATATTGCTCTTCTCTGCAGATGCAACTGTAACACTATCCTTATCCGTGTCAGCCTGGTTTCCAGTCTGGTTTTCAATATTTTTCCGTTGCGGGAAAAATAACGATATTCCCAGGATCCTGCCGGTAGGGAAGAGGAAAAGTATAAGAAGCCCGAGGAATTCAACAAGGTTTTTGTCTATAATAAGGTAATTGCCTTCATGAGGCAGTCCGAAATCCAAACCTGTAAGAGGAGGATTTGCAAGCCAGAAAAGTGCCAGGAGGGTCATTCCTGCAATGGATACTATTCTGTCAAAAAGTCCGATGAAAAGTGAAATACCTATTATGATCAGCCCCCAGGTTACTGTAAAATCAGCAACTGCGAGTAATCCCGGGTTTTCAGCAATCCAGTGAAAGAATCCTTTAAAAATCCAGTTGGAAAGCATCAGATAGTCTGCTGACGACCATGATGGAGTGAAAAGCTTACTAATACCTTCGAAAAGAAAATGCCATCCAATGGCAATCCTGAGTAATACAATAGCATAAAGCCTTATTCCCTTAAGTTGTGAATTTGTTTTTGTTGCCATTTTTTAATATTTGTAGAGTTAAATCTAATAATTATTATTGACCGATTTAATCTTAAGGATACACAATTTATCTTTCTTCAGGAATATATTGATGTAATTATAATTATGAAAATACACAAAATGGAAATAAAGAAGGAATAAATAATATATTTGATCTGTCTATCATTATTATTTGCCCTGTTTATTAAGTTATCATCGCTTTCCTGTGATTGCGGGATCGCAAAGTTTTGAATTAACCTTGTAACAATTGGCAGTATTGAAACAATATTTCTCATAATTAGTACATGGATAAAAGGTTTCTGCCTTTATTTACTGTTCTCATTATCAATTTTATATTGAGCGGATGGTTAATAGCTATTCCTCCCGGCTCATTCAATGCTTCAGGAGTCTTTGAAAAAGACTCCATTCCTCCCAATCAGTTACTTTATAATGGAAGGGTTTGGAGAAATCTCTATGCATCTGTTCATGGCGATCCATTTCTGTTCTCTGATGAATTCATGCCGGGCCAGGTAACAATGAACGGCAAAACTTTCAGTAAGCTCCGGTTAAGGTATGATATTCTAAATGATGAAATAGTTACAATTACTGATAAAGGAATAATACTTCAGCTCAACAGGGAAATGATTGAAGAATTCACAATAACTTATAAAGGCAGGATATACAATTTCTTGCACCTGATTACAGATTCACTTGATAATTTATCAGGGTATGTGAATGTAGTATATGAAGGAAATTCAGGATTATATGTAAAAAGCAGAAAAGAGATTTCAGGGATGGGCCCCGGGAAAAACTATGAGGATTTCTTTCAGGTTGACAGAATATTTCTATTGAAAGATGGCATTTTTACTCTTATAAGGAGCAACAGGGATTTTAAAAGGGAGTTTTCAGACAGATGGAGCGAGATAAAAGAATATAAAACAGCTAACAGGATAAAATTATCTGTAAAATCCCCTGATTCTTATGTACCGGTCCTGATATTTTTTGACTCTCTTATGCCTTAGATAAAAGAATATGAGATTTAAGATTTGTTTCCTTGTTTTGTCTTGTTTTTTCTCTTTGATGCTCAGAGGACAGGAGAGATCGCAAATATACTGGGAACAGGGTGATATGACTTTTGAAGAGTTCGTTCAAAAAGCTGAAAAACTATACGATATTAAATTTTATTACAAGGATGAATGGATAAAGGATATTAATCCGTCAATAGCAGAAGGCAATTATACTTTATCCGAATTATTGACCAGGGTGCTCAGCCAAAAATCACTCTTTTATTTTATTGATGATAACAAAAATATAATACTTACAAATAATTTTGCCATCAAAGACTCTAACAAACCTGAAAGTAAAGAAGGAATGTTTGTTCCACCGGCCGCCTATGGGGAAACAGAGGAAGACAAGAGACTTACAGAAAACATAAACTATGATATAGGGAATCCGGCCGACAGAAATAAGGAAAGACCTGCTATAGTTACAGGTTACATTACTGACAGGGACACCAAACTTCCCGTTTCAGGTGTAACAGTTTATGTTCTCAAGGAATCTGCCGGGACCATTTCAAACCAGTATGGTTATTATTCAATTGAACTTCCCCGCAAATCACATCTCCTGCAGTTCTCATTCATTGGGATGAAAGAAAAGCAGATAAACATAAATCTCTACGGGACTGGAGAGTTGAATGTTGAGATGAATAGTATGCTTATTCCAATCAAAGAGACAGTTATTTCGGCTGAAAAGAATGTAATGTTCCAACGTTTTGAGGTTGGTATGGAGAAGATAAACATATCATCCTTTAAATTACTTCCAAGCCCTATGGGTGAGGCCGATATCTTTAAAAACGTACTACTTATACCGGGGGTTCAGTCAGTGGGAGAGGGTTCTGCGGGATTTAATGTCCGGGGAGGATCAGCCGATCAGAATCTCATACTTCTCTATGGAGCTCCTGTTTATAATGCATCCCACTTTTTTGGCTTTTTTTCTGCAGTAAATTCTGAGATCATCAGGGATGTAACCTTGTACAAAGGTGGTATTCCGGCCAGATATGGAGGACGAATATCATCAGTACTGGATATATCTTCAAGGGAAGGCAACAGGAAAGAATTTGCAGGCAAGGCAGGCATCAGTCCTGTGACAACCCAGCTTCTGGTGGAAGGCCCTATAATAAAGGATAAACTAACATACATGCTGGCCGGCCGTACTACTTATTCAGACTGGCTCATACATATGTTTGATAATCCGTCACTTCAAAATAGCAGTATATCATTTTATGATCTGAACGGGCGATTAACCCTTGATCTGAATAATAGCAACAAAATTGATTTCTCCACATACAATAGTCATGATTCCTTTAAATTTAACTCTGATACCACCTATGCTTACAATAATAGAATTTATGCGCTAAAGTGGCGTCATTTTTTCAGCAGTCAGTTCTTTTCTGTTATTACATTGAATAACAGTAACTACGATTATGACATATCCAGCTCTAAGAATCTTCAGGAGGCATTTGTCCTTTCCCACAGGATAAACAGTACAGAACTAAAATCAGACTTTAACTGGTATGAGGGCAGAAACGAGGTCAATTTTGGCATAGACCTTACAAGGTATTCGGTATTGCCTGGAAGTAATCTTCCTGCAGGAGATTCATCACTTGTATCTCCTGTTTCACTTGTAAGAGAACATGCACTGGAAACAGGATTGTATATGGATGATAAATTTATTGTCACAGATTATTTTTCAATAAATGCAGGTTTAAGGCTCTCATCCTATTTTGCCTCGGGACCAAAAGAGGTTCTTGTATATGACCCCTTATATACAAGGAGCGAATCAACAGTTTTTGATACTCTCAATTTCAGTTCGCATGAGGTCTACAAAACATTTTGGGGGCCGGAATTGAGATTGTCCTTAAATTTTAAATTATCCGGAAAGAGCTCCCTGAAGATAAATTATAACAGGACCAGGCAATATCTCCATCTCTTAACAAATTCAACTTCCATTGCACCATCTGATACATGGAAACTGAGTGATTATTACCTTCAGCCGGAAACAGGGGATCAATATGCAGCCGGTTTTTACTACCGCTTTATTAAAGTTATTGAAGCCTCAGCAGAGATTTATTACAAGCAGACAAAGAACATTGTGGATTATAAAGGGGGAACACGGCTCATAATGAACAGCACCATCGAACAGGATCTTGTAGATGTCAAAGGTAAATCTTATGGTGTTGAACTGATGGTAAAAAAACAAGAAGGCCGTTATATCTGGAGTGTAGGTTACACCTACTCAAGAGCTTTGCTTAAGAGTACCAGTGACAGATCTGATGAGATGATCAATTCAGGAGAGTGGTTTCCTTCAAATTTTGATAAGCCTCATGATCTGGCAATTACATTTGGTTATCTGTATTCACGGAGGTTGAGTCTTTCTGCCAATTATATCATGAATACCGGACGGCCTATCACATACCCCATAACTGTCTATTCAATCAGAAATCAGACTCTTATCTATTATACCGACAGAAATAAGTACAGATTGCCTGACTATTCACGTCTCGATCTGTTGCTGCGTTACAACGGCAATCTGAAATCAAGGCGCATTGCCCACCCAAGTTGGACTTTCTCGGTATATAACATTTTGGGAAGGGAAAATGTATATTCAGTATATTTTAAGAAGGAAGGGAATGTTATAAATGGTTATAAACTATCGGTTTTTGCTCAGGCTATTCCTTCTATAACGTATAGTTTTGATTTTTAAAATATGAAAAAATTCCGACTGCTGATTTTATTTGCATTTATACTGATTCCATTGGGATGTGTTACACAATTTATGCCTGAGATTGAGGAGAACAGGGAACTCCTGGTTGTAGAAGGTTTAGTTACTGATCAGCCTGAAACAAACACCATCAGACTTACCAGATCTCTTCCCCTTGATAAGAAAGCAAATACAAAGCCAGTGCTGGGTTACACAGTCAGAATACTTGATGACCTTGGTAATTCATGGACACTTAAGGAGACTGGGAATGGTTACTACATCACTGATTCCTTACATTTCAGGGGTGAGATAGGGAGATTATATACTCTGAAGATTAATAGTAATGGGGGAGGACCATATGATCATTCTTATGAGTCCCAACCAATGGAGATGAAACCTGTGCCAACTATTGACAAGCTATTTTTTGAAAGGGAACTGATAGATGCCGGTAATGAAGAACGTCCACCACGTGAAGGTTGCATGATCTATCTTGACGCAAAAGAAAAAGGTGAGGGATGCAGTTTTTTCAGATGGGATTATATCGAAACATGGGAAATCAGGCTGCCCTATGATGTTCCAAACAGAATATGCTGGTCCACAAATAAGTCGACCTCCATCTTAATAAAAAATACTACTCTTTTAAGCGAAAATTCAATAAGCCGGTATCCTGTAAATTTTCTGTCAAATGAAACTGACAGGCTGGCCTATAAGTATAGTATCCTTGTCATCCAGTATTCAATTAATGAGCAAGAGTTTGATTATTGGGATAAGATGCGGAAAATAGCTGAACAGACAGGGAGCCTTTATGATATCATCCCGGCTTCAATTCAGGGTAATATTTACTGTCTTGATGCTCCCAGTGAAAAAGTCCTTGGTTATTTCTCTGTATCGGCAAAAACAACAAGGAGGCTTTTTATTGAAGATAAATTTTCAGGCCAGGTAGATATATATCGTGACTGTGCGAATGGTTCAATCCCTGCAGGTCAGCCTATTACAGGTCTTGGCAAATATGTTTGGGTTATTCTCGACGGTTCGTTTGAAACCCCACCCATCAAAGTAATAACATACAACAAGGCTTGTGCCGACTGCACTATGCGTGGTACAAAAATCAGGCCTGACTTCTGGAATGATGATATTGATAAACAGTGAATCAGATGTACAGATTATTGACTGTGATTGTTGTTCTGCTTTTCATGTCTGATCTGAATGGGCAGACGGGAAACACTCCCGGAGAGATATTAAGGCAAAAATTAAAGAATTATTGCGAGGCAGTTCCCCGTGAAGAAATTTACCTTCATTCCGATAGAGATGAGTACATATCAGGAGAGGATTTCTGGTTCAAAATCTATCTGATTGACAGACAAACCAGTGCTGTAACATCTTCCAGCTCAGTTGTATATGTTGAACTTATTAATTCTGATAGTCGTCCGGTAGTGAGAAAACGTATCACCCTTAATAATGGCCTTGGGCCTGGATATTTTGTGTTACCTGATACACTTTCCACAGGCAGATATATTATAAAGGCATATACAAACTGGATGAAGAACTTCATGCCGAATAATTGCTTTGTCAGGGAAATAAATATTTATAATGCGCTAAGCTCAAGAAGTCTCCGTGGGAAACCGGGGTTTAATGAATATTCTTCATTGATAAGTGTCAGCAATGACAAAGCTTATGAACCTGACCCTGGAATTGATTTGAAGGTAATTAGAAAAGGAAATGCAGAAACTAACATCAGTATAGCATCAGCCAACGGCTTTCTATCTCCGGGCGATGATATATGCTTTCTTCTTATTCAGACACATGGAATAGTTGACCTTATTAAGACCATTAAGCTTCAGGCCGGGGAAGTAAATACTTATGTTCCGGACAGTCTCCTTACTCCAGGGATAAATCAGGTAGTAATTTTTAATTCAGCATTGAAACCCCTGTTCGAAAAATATTTATATACCCCGGATAAGGAATCAGAAGATCTGAATTTACACTTTGCAGATACTATATACCGCAGGCAAAAAGTCAGTCTGACGTTTAACCAGCTGAAAGATGGATCAGAGCTGTTGGATTCATGCAATTTCAGCACATCAATTATCCCCGGCAACGGCAAAATGAGAATTGCGGGAATAACTGATTACATGGTTTTTGCGACCGAATTTGGCATATTGCCCGAATCAATAAGGAATAACAGACTTTCAGATATCCCGGCTGATACTATTGACAGATTCCTGAAAAGTGCCAAAAGTAACTGGATTGACTGGGATATGGTAATCTCAGGAACATTGCCTTCAATAAAGTATTTAATGGAGAAGGATTTCCATTACCTGACCGGAAGGTTTATTGATAAAATGACCCGTATGCCTTTACCGGGAAAAGTCCTGTTTCTTTCAATGCCTGGAAAAATGGCAACATTCCAATACTCCAGGACGGATAGTGCAGGATTATTCAGTTTTACTCTTCCTGTAACCAGTGATGCGAGGGATCTGATAATACAGCCTGAAGATGCTGATAAAGGTGGGGCAATATTAATTAATACCGGGTTTACTGAGGATTATGTTCAAAGAGATAGTAAAGTAGACACTTCAATCTTGATTGGACCTGATTATATCTCAAAATGGGGGGTAAACTACCAGGTGGCAAGGATTTACGGGATTGATTATAAGAAAGATATAGATGATTCCCCTCTATTATTAATGCACCCAAAGCGGTTTTACGGCACACCGGATATTGAATTAATTATGGACCATTATGTTTTGCTTCCACTCATGGAAGAAGTTTTTTTTGAACTTACTCCAGGTATTCAATTAAAAAGAAAAAAGAATTCTTACAGCATGACTGTTGCAGACCCTGTTACCAACCGTATATATGAAAAACCTCCTGTCCTTTTTATTGATGGTGTTGTGATAAATGATCCTGCAATTATTGCCGGACTTGATCCGGAAAATGTTGAAAAAATAGATGCTATCAGGAATTTATATATGGTTGGAGATTATATGTTCTTCGGTATTGTTAATGTTATAACAAAGACAGGCGACTTTCGCGGAGTAACTCTTCCTGATTATGCAGTCAGATTGAAATACAGGGTTATTGAACCGTGTAAGTCATTTTTTACTCCAGATTATTCTTCATCCGATTTACAAAAATCAAGAATCCCTGATTTTCGAAATACTCTATATTGGAATCCCTCAGTCTCAAATAATTCTGAAAGGAAGCCTTTTGTCGAATTCTGGACATCTGACATAACCGGGGCATTTGAAATAAACATACAGGGTACCAATAGTAAGGGTAAGCCGGTATCTTTTAGTAAGGTAATTACTGTCAAATAAGATATAGTGTTATTAATAGGAGCTAACTATCACTTTATTCTGTAATTCCTGGTCTCATTTATTTTATCGAAAAATCAAAATACCATAGCTTAATTTATTAATTGAGTATCGGCAATCATGAATATTGAAATCCAAAGCGCTTGAAAATCAACAGACTTTTTTGCATGATTCCATATACTCATTATTTATTATATTTAAACGTATAATAAAAATCAGCAAAGATGAAAGAAATTTACTCTGAATTTCGCATTGTTTTTATAGCAATTACATTATTATGTATCTCATATGCAGGATTTTCCCAGACTGGTATGGCAACTGTAAAAGAGTATACAAAGGTTTATACCACTTACCCTTATTCTGATCCGAATCCCGTACCTCTTTTAACATCACTCTATCCTTACTTCAGGTATGATGGATTTACAGATAAACCTGTTGAGAAGGAATGGAAGGTTGTTGAGCTTGAAAATGATTACATAAAAGTACTTGTTTTTCCGGAGGTGGGAGGAAAAGTGTGGACTGCCATTGAAAAATCTACCGGCCAGCCGTTTATTTATTATAATCATGCAGTTAAATTCCGTGATATTGCAATGCGTGGTCCCTATACAAGTGGAGGCCTTGAGCTTAATTATGGAATCATCGGACATACTCCGAATTGTGCCACTCCTGTTGATTATATTATTCAAAACAATAATGATGGTAGTGTAAGCTGCATAGTGGGAGTACTTGATCTCCTGACCAGAAGCAACTGGCGTCTGGAAATAAGGCTTCCCGGGGACAAAGCATACTTTATTACCAGAACATTCTGGTACAACTCAACGCCAGTTTCCCAGCCTTATTACCACTGGCTTAACGGAGGGTACAAATCAGCTGGAAACCTTGAATTCATCTTTCCCGGGACTCATTACATAGGTCATGGAGGAGAGAATGCCAGCTGGCCTGTAAATGAAAAGAACGGGAAGAAGATTTCTTTTTATGAGGAGAATAATTTCGGGGGCTATAAATCATACCATGTTTTCGGTAAGTATGCCGGTTTTGCCGGAGCTTACTGGCATGATGACAAGTTTGGAGTAGTAAGGTACGGTAACTATGACGATAAGGCCGGAAAGAAGATATGGATATGGGGCCTTTCGAGACAGGGGATGATATGGGAAAAGTTGTTGACAGATACTGATGGTCAGTATGTCGAAATGCAATCAGGCAGGCTTTTTAACCAGAACTCAAGAGGTTCATTGTATACACCATTTAAATATATGGGTTTTGCTCCATATGCTACTGATATTTGGACCGAGTATTTCTATCCGGTTCTAAATACCAGGGGCTATGTTGAAGCAAATGAATACGGAGCCCTTAACCTGAAAGCAGAGGGAGGATTTCTCAAGGTATATTTCTCTCCGGCACAGCATATTGATGAGCAACTTGAAATTAAAGAGGGTGACAAGGTCATTTACAGCCGGAAGATTACACTTGAACCTTTGAAGACATTTGCTGATTCAATTATGTTCAATGGAAATGATAAAAACCTTGTGGTTACTGTTGGAAGGAATAAACTGGCATATAGTTCAGACCCCGGTTTTCGGGTAATTAAAAGACCGGTTGAGGCCCCGAATGATTTTGACTGGAATAGTTCATATGGGTTGTATGTTGAAGGCAGGGAGGCAATGGATCAGAAAATGTATCCTCGTGCTGAGGAGAAGCTTAAAGCGGCATATGAAATTGATCATAATCATATTCCGACATTACTTCGTCTGGCAGAACTAATGCTCAGGAACCTGCAATATGATAAAGCACTTGAATATGCAACCAGGGCCCTCAGCATCGATACTCATGATGGAGAATCCAATTATTATTATGGTCTAGTCAATGACCGTCTTGGTAACATCACAGATGCCAGGGACGGCTACAGCCTGGCAACACTCTCCTCGGATTATCGGAGTGCTGCTTATACAGGATTGGGCAGGTCATATCTGAAGGAGAAGGATTATGAAAGAGCCCTCGGGTATACAGAAAGGGCTGTGGATTATAATCGGTTTAATATAGAAGCTCTTCAAATGCAGGCTGTTATATACAGGAAGCTCTCAGATAAATCAAAAGCTGAAAAGGTTAAGGAGACACTTCTTGCTTTTGATCCTATTAATCATTTTGTAAGGTTTGAAAAATATATTTCAGACAATACTGAGCAAAGCAAAAATGAATTTTTATCGATGATAAGAAATGAACTGCCTTATGAAACGTTAATGGAACTGGCTGTATGGTATTTTAATGCTGGCTGTACAGAGGAAATGCTTAAAGTCTTATCCTTATCCCCCGAGAATCCGGAAAGGGAATACTGGAAAAGCTACCTTGAAAACATCAGGATTGATTTTTCTTCAATTAAGCCGGATTATTCATTCCCTTTCAGATGGGAAACAGCCATGGTCATTGAATCACTGATGAAAAATGAAGATAACTGGCTTCTCAGATTTCATCTTGCACTGATCTATAGGGACAGGAATCGCATTGAGGAATCAATTACTCTTTTGAACTCCTGTGGCGAGAAACCTGATTACCCGCCATTCTATGTTACACGTGCAGAAATGCTTAAGGGGAAGGATGATATCCTGTGTGAGAAAGACCTTAAAAAAGCCCTTTCGCTTGATAAACATTGGAGATACCACCAGTATCTGGCAAATTATTACATCAATCATGGTCTGTATGAAAAAGCACTTGAGATTACGGGCCCATTTTACAAAGCACATCCTGATGATTTCCGGATGGGAACAATACATGCAAGGGCTTTACTCCTTAGCAAAAGGTATAAGGAGGCTGATGCTCTTCTTACACGGTTGAACATTATTCCGGTTGAAGGAGCAACAGGTGGCAGGGAGATGTATCGTGAAGCCAAATTGATGCAGGCTGCTCTGCTTATGCAGAAGAAAAAATATTCAGGTGCATTGAAGTTCATCGGTGAGGCTGATCTCTGGCCTGAAAATCTGGGGGTAGGGAAACCATATGATGAGGATATTGATATGCGGCTTGAAAACTGGATGAGCTATATCTGCCTTAGCGGAATGAAACAGAATAATGAGGCAAAGGTGAAGCTGAACAGGATTATTGAGTTTTCTTCCAGAATAGAAAATACTGTGCGAAATTTCATTCCTTCAAATGCTGTTGTTACTGCCTGGGCTTATGAGAATAAGGGGAACAGGGATGAAGCTCTTAAATGGCTTGACAGCCAGGCACAAGCCTTTCCCCGGTCAAAACTTATTGAGTGGAGCAGGGCTGTCTTTTTGAGTGATAATAATTTTATCCTTAACGAAAATGAGAAGGATGCAAATGCCCGTATTATCGAAAATCTGATGCAAAACAAAAACATTACGCCGGAATAAGTTTTTGGTCTCATTTCATTTATATTAAATTAGAAAAACAGATATTTAGGCTAAATTTACAATTTGAATCGACATCACATTGGTGATAATATATCGATTATAAAGAAATTCATTATTTGATTGAAGAAGTATGGAAGAAAAGTTCTATCAGTCAGTAATAAAGAACGCCAGGTTTGGTTATGCCTGCCATGAAATTGTTTTCGATAATAATGGAAAACCTGAAGATTTTAAAATAATTGATCACAATGAGGTTTTTGAATCTTTAACTGATATTGATTCGAAAAATTTAACAGGGAAAAAGGTTTCGGAGATTCTTAAAAATAATAAGAAACATAAAAGAGGTCTGGTTGCTCTGTATAAAAGGTTCTTATCTGACAAAAAAGGTGATAAGATCGAATTTTACTCAGAAAGGTTAAAACGATGGTATGATGTTCAGATTGTGAAAGGGGAAGGAGATTTCCTTGTTACCTTGTTTGAAGATGTTACATGCCTTAAAAGTCTTCAGAGTGAGCTTGAGAATACTGGTTATCTGCTGGTTGAGAATGAAAGGATGACTCAGATGAGCACTTCGCTCGCAGAAAGTGAATTAAGCTATAAGAGCCTCTTTGATCATACTATCGTCGCCATATTTGTTCTTGATGAATCTGGTGTTTTCCTGGATGTTAACCATGCTGCTATTGAGTTGTACGGATATGACAGGAATGAAATAGTTGGTTTCACTCCTGAGAAACTTTCAGCTCCCGGACTAAATAATATTGAGAAAACAATGCTCAATATCCGTAAAGCTTTCAGTGGTGAACCTCAAAGATTTGATTGGTGGGGCCTTAAAAAGAATAGTGACATATTCCCTCTGGATGTCGTACTCAATAAGGGACTGTTTATCGGACGGGATGTAGTATTTGCCATGGCAAGGGATAATACTGAACTTTTCCAGACACTCGACGCTCTGAGAGAAAGTGAGGATAAATACAGGACGCTTGCCGAACAACTTCCTGTAGGAGTTTACAGAACCACTATTGACGGGGAAATAGTATATACTAATTTTGCTCTTGTCAGAATGCTGGGCTATGATTCTAGTGAGGATTTTCAAAAGCTTAATGTCAGGGATCATTATGCAAATCCTGCTATCCGTCAGAAGCAGTTAAAAAGTGCAGGGAAAAAGTCTGGAATAAACCTTATGGAGTTCCAGCTTAAGAATAAGATCGGAGATCTAATATGGGCAAGAGATAATAGCCGGCTGATCTATGACAAAAACGGAGAACCAATATATTTTGATGGTGTTCTAGAAGATATTACAGAGGAAAGGAATATAGAGAATGCCATAAAGGAAAATGAGGCAAACCTAAAAGCCATTATAGAGAATACTCTGGAAAATATCTGGTCAGTAAATCTGAACTATGAGATCCAGTATGTGAATGAAGTATTTGTAACTGCTTTTAAACAGACATTTGGTAAACAACTCTCAAAGGGAGTTAACATAATTGAGGCTCTTCCTGAACATCTAAGGGAGTTATGGAAGGGAAGATACGACAGGGCCTTTAATAATGAACATTTTATATTTGAGGAAAGGATTGATATAGATAATACATCAATCTATGTTGAGGTTGCAATAAATCCCATTCTGGTTGATGGCAAAGTTATGGGACTTTCAGCTTATGGCAGGGATGTGACAGAGAAAAGGATTGCTGAGCAAAAACTTGTTGCTGCCAAAGAGAAAGCCGAGGAGAGTGACCGGCTTAAGTCAGCATTCCTTGCAAATATGAGTCATGAAATAAGGACTCCAATGAGTGGTATTATAGGTTTTCTTAATCTTCTTAATGAGCCTGACCTTTCAGATGAGAATAAAAACGCTTATATAAATATTGTCACTCAAAGCGGACAAAGGCTTCTGGAAACAATTAACGATATTATTGAGATCTCAAAAATAGAATCAGGAGGGCTGCAGGTAAATTTATTCCCTGTAAATGTTTCAGAGCTTTTTGGCTATTATAATGGTTTCTTCCGGCAACAGACAAATCAGAAGGGGCTTGAATACTTAATAAACAATAGGCTTCCTTCAGGTGTAAGGTTTTTTAGAACTGATAAGAAAAAACTCGACAGCATTATCTCCAACCTTATTAAAAATGCCATTAAATTTACTCCCTCAGGTAGTGTTGAGTTCGGCTGTCAATTAGATGGAGAGAAAATTATATTCTATGTAAAGGATTCCGGTGTAGGTATACCTGAAGAAAGAATAAGTTCAGTTTTCGAAAGGTTTGTTCAGGCTGACCTTTCAACCTCCAGAACACATGAGGGATCCGGTCTTGGCCTTTCAATCGTTAACGCTTATGTTAAGATGCTTGGTGGTTCAATAACAGTGGAATCAATAGTTGGTCGGGGTACTGTTTTTACCTTTTCTTTGCCTTATGTTGCTGATGATGGAGATAATAACAAGAAAGAAGCTCCTGTCAATTCAGATAATCTAACTATATCAGGAAAGAAGATTCTTATTGCGGAAGATGACTATGCCAGTTACCTTTATTTACAAAAGGCTCTTATGCTGGATGATGTTACCTTTATCAGGACTATTAACGGTGAGGATACTGTTGAAATGGTAAGAAGAGATGCTGATATATCAGTTGTATTGATGGATATAAAGATGCCGGGGATGAGTGGTCTTGAAGCTGCCAGAAAGATAAGGGAATTCAATGTTACTATTCCGATAATTGCCCAGACTGCTTATTCACTTTCCGGCGACAGGGAACAAGCTATAGAAGCCGGATGTAATGATTATTTATCCAAGCCTATAAACAGGAAGGAATTACAGAAACTGGTCAGCAAATATATCCAGAACCGATCCTGATCCGCCCTCCTTATTAACTAAATACTGAATGCCTGTAATTCTGAGCCAGTCTGCCTGATGTTGGAGATGCTAAGAATCTCTTAACCATTTTTAATATTTTTCAAGGCAATCTTGATAAAAAGATGTATTTTGGATTCATTAAATATAGAATCATGCGAATCTCCTGTTTTCTGATTTCCATATTCATTTTTACAATTGCGTACACTCAGGAGAATCCTGAAAAATCCGGGCTAAAAGCGGGTTGTAATTTCAGCATAAATACCAACGGAATATCATCCATCCCTTCTTTTTCTCTTGGAGCCCCTGCAGTAATTGTTGCTCCAACCTTTACAAAAGGCAGGTTAAACTATGAACCGGTGCTGGCATATGATATGGATATTCAACCCTGGTTCGTAGATAACTGGCTTCGTTATAAAATAGTTGACAGACCAAAATTTGAATTCAGGACAGGCCTGAACTTCAGCATGTATTTCAGTGATTATAAGCTGCCTGATGAGACAATCCTTCAGGGACAAAGATACTGGGCAGCTGAATTCACAGCTATATATAAGCCATCTGCAAGAAGTTTTATATCAGGGGCATACTGGAATGATCGGGGACAGGATATGGGTACTATTACCGGTCATTACCTGGCTCTCATGGCAGAAAGGTCTGAAATAGGGATAGGGAAATCTTTCCTTTTGGCAGTGAATCTTCACCTGTTTTACATCAATTATACCGCTAGCAATGATGGTTTATTTATATCCCCAAAGCTGACAGCTTCATTGAATAAGAAACCATTAGCTCTCTTTTTTCATGGCATTCAGGCCATTAGCAGTAATATTTCGCCATATCCGGGGTTTAGTTGGAATCTGGGTTTGTCATATACCATATAGACATTAAGAATTAAAATTAATAGATACTATGAAATTGCAACTCTCTGTTATTTTGTTGTTTGGAATGTTGTTTATTGGAAGAGGTGTAGTTCAGTGCCAAAAGATCTACCTCTCTCCTTCAGGTAATGATGCCAATACGGGTACTATAGAAAGGCCTCTGGCTTCTCTCTATGCTGCTCGCGATAAAGCCAGGGAACTTAGGAAGAGCGGAAATATCAGTCAGCCGGTTGAAGTCATTGCTCTTGCAGGTGAATATTTTATGATCCAGCCACTGTTTCTTACAAGTGATGATAGCAGAACAAAAGATTCTCCTTTGATATTCAAGTCGGAAGAAGATTCTAAAGCAATTCTCAGGGGAGGAATAAAACTTGAAGATTTTGAACAGATTAATGATCATCTTTGGAGGGTTTTTGTGCCACAGGTTGCATTTTATAACTCTTATTTTGAACAGTTGTATGTAAACGGGCAAAGGGCTGTCAGAGCCCGTACTCCAAATGAAGGCTTTTATACTGTTAAAAATGTAAGTGAAACAGTTCTGGAAAAGGGAGAGGGGAGAGGGGAGAGCACCAAAGCTTGCTATACAGAAAATTGAACTTGATAGCCTTGATGCACAGTGTTTTGAGTCCTTCGGAAACCAGGATTTTCAGAATGCATTAATAATATTTTACCACAATTGGGATAATTCAAGAAAGCGTATTACGGGTTACAGTAGTCAAAACTCATCTGTATATACTGTGGGAGGAGGAATGAAACCGTGGAATCCGATTAATAGCAGATCCCGGTATCTTGTTGAAAACTTCAGGGGAGCTCTTGATACACCGGGCGAATGGTTTCTTGATCGTTCCGGCTACCTCTATTATATTCCAAAACCAGGTGAGACAATTAAGAATACTAGCTTCTATGCACCTGTTATAAAGGAGTTTATTGTTATACAGGGTGATTCTGCTTCAGGGAAAAGAGTGGAAAACATTCATTTTGAGAACCTTATTTTTGAAACAGCAGGATATACAACCCCAGCTAATGGAAATGAGCCTGCCCAGGCAGCCGCGCCTGTGGATGCTGTTATAACTCTTGATTTTGCAAAAAATATTGAATTCTTAAACTGCGAAATTAACCAAACCGGAACTTATGCATTCTGGTTTCGAAGAGCAGTCAGCCATTGCCTGGTCAAAGGGTGTTATATGCATGATCTGGGAGCAGGTGGAATAAAAATTGGTGAAACCTTAATTCGTCAAAGGACTGAGGAGATAACCAACAACATAATAATTGACAACAATATAATACGTGATGCGGGTCATATATTCCCCTGTGCTGTAGGGATCATTATTTTTAATGCCAGTGATAATCAGCTGACACATAATGATATTGCCAATCTTCGCTATTCAGGAATATCTGCCGGCTGGGTTTGGGGTTATTCCCCAAGCCCTTCGAAACGAAATAAAATTGAGTTTAACCATATACACCACCTTGGCTGGGGTGAATTATGTGATATGGGTGGTGTATATACGCTTGGCGCTTCAGAAGGAACAACAGTTTCCAATAATGTGATTCACCATATTTATTCATTCGACTATGGAGGATGGGGGCTTTATACAGATGAGGGATCTTTTGGGATAATTGAAGAGAATAATCTTGTTTATGCATGTAAGAGCTCAGGTTTTCATCAGCATTATGGGAAAGAGAATATTATCAGGAATAATATTTTTGCCTTTAATATCAGGTCGCAGCTGCAGGCAACAAGGATTGAAGAACACAGGTCAATTACCTTTACAAATAATATAATTTACTTTGATAAAGGTATTCTCTTAAGCAGTAACTGGGATAAGTTCAAATTGTTTTCTGATTATAACTGTTATTGGGATGTGCGAACAAGAGATCTGCATTTTGGAGATAACTCCTTTGCAGATTGGAAGGGGTCAGGTAAGGATAGCCATTCCATAATTGCTGATCCACTTTTTGTCAGCCCTGCCTCATTTGATTTTCATTTCAGGAATCAGTCAATAGCAAAAAAGATAAAATTTGTTCCATTCGATTATTCTAAAGCAGGAGTTTATGGTTCGAAGGAATGGATAGAACTGGCAAAATTTGACGAGGGTGTTTCAAAGAAATTTGATGATATTGTAACATCATTGGAAGAGAGGGTTAAATAATATGAATGATTACTGAGAAGAAGGAGAAAGTTCTTTCAACTTATTTTTCATTTAAAAAAATAAAAAATGAATGTTCAGCCAGTTGCATTTTTTTATACCCTTGGAGGTGGGCTCTTATTGTCTGCCTGCCATTCCCAGGAAAAAATTGATATTAGTCGTCCAAATATTCTGATAGCCATCAGCGATGACCAGTCTTTTATGCACACCAGTTTTGCAGGATGTACATTTGTAAATACTCCCGGATTTGACAGAGTAGCACATAGCGGAATTTTTTTTACAAATTGTTATGCAGGTTCACCCGGGTCAGCTCCTTCACGAAGTTCTCTGGTTACTGGGCGTTACCACTGGCAGAATGAGCAAAGCGGACAGCATGCATCCAGCTGGATGAAAAAATATGTTCCTGTTGTCGATATTCTTAAGGCGAATGGTTATCATACAGGGTTTACTGGTAAAGGAGTAGACCCATTTCAATATGCCCGAAATGAAAATGATTCGTTATGGAGAATTGAAAATGCTGCAGGCACAGCTTATAATTCAATTAGATATTTAAAAGGAGACCCTTCAGATGACCGAACAGCTGATGGAATTGGTGATATAAATTATTACGCTAATTTTCGTGACTTCATGAAGAAAAGGCAAAAAAACCAGCCTTTTTACTTCTGGTATGGAGCAACAGAACCACATCGCACTTATGAAAAAGATTCATGGAAGCATAACAAAAAAGATCCTGATGTTGTCGAAGTTCCTGGTTTTTTACCCGATGATGAGGTAATAAGGGGAGATCTGCTGGATTATGCCGTTGAGATTGAATGGTTCGATCTTCATCTTACAAGGATTTTAAATTATCTTGATTCAATAGGAGAGCTTGAAAATACAATTGTAATAGTTACCGGTGATAACGGGATGCCATTTCCAAGGGCCAAAGCCAATGAGTATGATTATGGAGTCCATGTCCCTCTCGCAATTTGTTATCCTGAAATGATTTCAGCTAACCGTATAGTTGATGATCCTGTAAGTTTTGTTGACTTCGTGCCTACAATATTTGATATTACCGGAATTAAACCGACAGGAATGCTTCCGATTTCTGGCAAAAGCATAGCCGGTATCTTTAGATCAGATAAATCAGGTATAATTGATAGTACAAAAAAATATATCTATGCTGGCCGAGAGCGTCATTCATCTTCGAGGTGGGATAACCTTGGATATCCGCAGCGTGTTATCCGTAGTGAAAGGTATTTATTGATCTGGAATATGAAACCTGAATTGTGGCCGGCGGGAGATCCTCAGTCATTAGATTTGAAATCCGGCTCAGAAGGACTTCATCCAATGTATGGTTTAGATAATAAGGGGATTCATCACTCTGATTGGGCATTTACTGATGTTGATGCAAGTCCTTCCAAGTCTTTTCTTGTTGAAAACCATACCGATCAGAACATTAAGTATTATTTTGATCTGGCTTTTAATAAACGACCTGAGTATGAGCTATATGATATTCAAAAAGACCAGAATTGTCTGGTTAATCTGTGTGGTGATTCGCAATACGCTACTGTTGAGATGGATATGAAAGATGTTCTTCTGAAAGAACTTGTCAGGTCGGGTGATCCCAGGGTAGCAGGTCCTGATAAAGAAATTTTTGAAACATATATCCGATACAGTCCAATGCGGGATTTTCCAAAGCCTGAAGGTGTTTCGAACCAGGATTGAGGATTATATTTTTACACAAAGGAGTCTATGAATAATTTGTCATTAAGCTACTTATTATAGAAATATAAAAATGAAATGCTTTTTTATCCTTTCAGTATTATTTTTTTTAAAGCTTCCGGGATTTTGCCAGACTCCACGCTTACTAATTACTTCCGATATTGGTGGCGATCCTGACGACACCCAATCCATGATCAGGTTAATGGTTTATTCAAATGAATTTGAGATTGAAGGATTGATCAGTTCAGCATCAGGAACTCCGGGTGAACTGGATAAAGCTGTTGTCAGACCTGATTTGATTAAAGAGGTAATTAATGGATATAAGCAGGTATATCCGAATCTGCTTAAGCACAGTCCTGATTTTCCTGCTCCTGAATATCTTTTATCAGTTGTTAAGAAGGGAAATCCTGACAGAGGTTGGGCGAATGTAGGTGAGGGGCATGATACTGAAGGTTCGGAATGGATTATCCGGGCTGTTGACAAAAAAGATAAAAGACCTTTAAATATTTGCATTTTCGGCGGGCAGACCGATCTGGCACAAGCGCTATGGAAAGTAAAAACCTACAGATCGGGTAAGGAATACAGGAGTTTTATTTCAAAAATCAGGGTATATGATATCAGCGATCAGGATAAGATATTCGATCATATTTTCACTGAGCATTTCTCACTTTCCTATATCCTGGCTAAAGCACCTGAAGGCGTCGACAGACGCGAAGGAGCGTACCGCGGGATTTATCTGGGAGGAGATGAAAGCCTTACGTCAATGGAATGGATCAGGGAAAATGTACTGGAAAATCATGGCCCATTAGGTGAGCTTTACCCGACAAAAACATGGACAGCCCCCAATCCGCATGGAGTAATGAAAGAAGGAGATACCCCATCATGGTTTTTCTTTCTTAAAAACGGGCTTAATATTGCTGAACACCCTGAGTTTGGGGGCTGGGGAGGCCGGTTTGTCAGAAATGAAAAAAGATATTATAACGATGCTGTGGATTCATTCCCGGGTGGAAGAAATGCAAGGGCAACAGTATTTAGGTGGAGAGATGACTTTCAAAGAGACTGGTCAGCTCGTATGGACTGGTGCATTGATGAATATGCAAGATGTAACCATCCCCCAATAATTAAGGTGAATAATTCATCAGGGAAAGATCTTCTTATTATTCGTTCCGGATCAGGAAGAATAGTTAATCTAGATGCTAATGGCTCAACTGATCCTGATGGAAATTCGCTTATATATGAGTGGATGGTATATCCCGATACAGAAAATCTTTCCGGGGAGATTGAAATTAAAGCAGACAACAGTAAGGTGTCCATTAAATTGCCGGCATTGGGCCATGGGGAGTCTCTTCATCTGGTACTTAAAGTCACCGATGACGGAACACCAAACCTGACTTCTTATAAGCGAATAGATATAGGGTTTTAGAAAGATAATTAAATTTAACTATATGAAAATTAAGCGTTTTCCTTTGATCTTGATTTTTTTGATGGTTTTAAAGGGGTTGTGCAGTGCACAGGAGTTCAACATGAAACCGGTTATGGAAATAAAACTAAGCGATAAAATAGGACAGCTCAGGGCTGTACCTGTGACAATTGGTAATAAATATCCTCATGCCATTGCTGTTATGTATTCAGAAGAGGCAGAGGTAGACCCCTGGGAAGGAATGTTCTTCTTTCCTAAACATACTCTTAAACTTGCAGTGATGACCACTTCAGGAAAATTGCTTTGGAAAAAGGATTTAGGAGAAGGAATTGTCCCGGGTATATGGTTCAGTCCTTTGTTTGCATTCGATCTCGATCAGGATGGCTGCGATGAAATCTGGATTATTAACAACCGCGATCCGGAGCATCCCATGAATTATCGGAATTATATGCTTGAGAAACTGGATCCCGAAACAGGGAAGCTTTTATCAGAAATTAAGTGGCCCAATCCGGAAGTGCCACAGGAATTATCCCACCTCTACCGTCATTTTATTTTGGGTGCTTATGTAGACAATAAGCCTATATTGATTACTGCTCAGGGGACCTACGGACCTATGAAAATTCAGGCATGGAATAGTGATCTTTCATTACGTTGGGAACACTATATACCTAAAGATGCGAAAGGAGCTATGGGAAGCCATGTCACTCCGGTAGTGGATATTAACAAAGACGGGATTGATGAGCTTTTTTGGGGAGAAAGGTGCATTGAACTTGATAAAGGGAAGCAGCTGTTTTGTGCCGACGAAAGTAATTGGGAGGGACATTCTGATATAATACAGCCTGTTTATGATTACAATAACAATACATGGAGAGTTTTTACCTGCAGGGAAAGTTTTAACGACCAGGCACCCAGGCTTGTAATGTATGACCAGAAAGGAGCTATTTTATGGAGCGATGTTGATATGGGGCATATGGATACAGGTTGGGCAGCCCGTTTGGGCGAAAAAGGTGAAGCTGTAGTTCTCGGCGTAAAAATAGGCAAAAAGACAAGAACCGCTGAAGGTGAACGTCGTACTGAAGTAGAGGAGTATACATACAAGGCTTTAACTGGAGAAAAAATTAAGATGGGTTTTAATGTTTATACATCTATTCCGGTTGATATTAATGGTGATGGCATTCATGAACTGGTAAAGGGTTACTTTGAAGGTGATGGGAATGTGATTGACAGAAAGGGTAATATTATTGGAAATATTGGGGGTTTATCGGCTATGGCATGCAAGTTCACTGACTTACAGGGAGAGCAGATCCTATCATACTCTCATGATGGCTGGTTGAAAATCTGGTCAGATCTGAATGCTAAAGATAATCAACAGGCAATTAATCGTTATACAAATTCTTTCTATAAAACAAACAGGATGCAAACCGGTAATGGATATAACCTTTTTACCCTTGGAGGGATTTGAGAAATCCCGTAGAGGTAATGTTAAATATTAATTGGTAACAGATGAGGAAAATAAGTTTAGTATTGCTACTGCCTTTACTCATTGGTCTTTATGAATGTTCCCAACAAAGTGGGGATGATCTTTTAAGAGAATTTGCTGACCCTCCAGCCGAGGCCCGTCCTTTTGTCAGGTGGTGGTGGAATGGTAACAGGATAACTGAGGGAGAGATTAAGAGGCAGCTTGATGTACTTCATTCTGCAGGAATCGGAGGGGTTGAGATCAACCCTATTGCCATGCCTCCACAGGGAGATACTTCCGGAACAAAATCCCTTACATGGCTTAGCCCTGGATGGAACAGGCTTCTTGTTAAGGCAGCAGAAGAGGCCAAAAACAGGGGAATGATAACCGACCTGATTGTCGGATCAGGTTGGCCCTTCGGAGGAGAATTTCTGAAGGAAAGTGAAACAATCCAGAGGGTTATTACTAATACAATTCCATGCAAAGGAGGAAGCCTGATTGACGAAAACCTTGAAAGTTTGTTGAGTAAAGCGCTCGCCGCACAGAGCCGGCCTACTGAAGGAGAGGCACTGAGCAATGAAATATTTTTCATTTATCTGATTCCTGATTCGCTAAAGGGAATATCTGAGATCATCGACCTGAAGGAAAACAGTACAGATTTAGAAGGCTTAAAACTAAAGGTTCCTTCTGGAAGCTTTAACCTGGTATATGGAATTCTTCAGAGAGGCCATGGACAGGTTCTGAATGGAGCACCCGGAGCAGCCGGACCTGTTATGGATCATTTCAGGAGTGAAATAACTCGTGCTTATTTGAACAGGTTGAAGAAAATTAGTGATGATACAGGCATTCCTCTCAGTAAACTTATCAGGGCACTCTTCTGTGACAGTATTGAACTGGCTGGAGCAAACTGGACTGACGATTTTGAGGATATATTTTACAAGACTTACGGATATGAACTGAAGCCATGGTTCCCATTTATATTTTATGAATCCTATAGTGGATATGAATCTGATAATTCTGGTGATAATTTCAGGGATCGGGTAAAACGTGTAAGATATGATTATAACAAGTTGCTCGTGAGAGTATTCCTTGATAATTTTACAAAGACCTTTCAGGATTTTTGTACTGAAAACGGACTGAAATGCCGCTATCAGGCCTACGGTACGCCATTTCTGATGGGAATGATGGAAGGAAACATGATCCCGGATATCCCCGAAAGCAATAACTGGATATATTCTGTTGAAATGGAGACAGATGATTGGATATGGAACCAGGCTCATGGTTACATGATATGGAACATGTATGCGGCTTCAGGAGGACATCTGAAGGGAAGAAAGATAATAAGCTGCGAAGCAATGACAAATACACGTGGTGTTTTTAAAGCATCTCTTGAAGAGATCAAACGGCACGATGATATGAATTTTATTTCCGGCATTAATCATACCGTTTTGCATGGGTATAATTACTCTCCTGCTGAGAAAGATTTTCCTGGATGGATTAGGTTCGGAGCTTATTTCAGTGAACAGAATACCTGGTGGCCATATTTTTCGAAGTGGGTCGATTATAATGCCAGACTTTCCTCAGTTTTCCAGAATTCACAGCCTGTTAAGAATATTGCTGTTCTCGGCCCGACAGGTGATATCTGGAGTGAAAAAGGACTTATCAGGGTCCCTTTTCATATGGAACCCTGGTACTGTTACAGATTATGGGAATCATTAAGCCAGACAGGGACATCATGCGATTATATTGATGAAAAGATAATATCCGACGCAAAAATGGAAAATGGCACACTGAAATATGGACCAATGTCCTACCATTCTGTAATTCTTTGCGGTATCAGTGCGGTTGAACCTGAAACAGCTAAGGCCTTACTGGAGTTTGCCAAAAGCGGAGGTGTAATAATAGCTATTGACGGATACCCTCAAAGGTCACTTTCATTCAATAATTCAGTATCTAATGATGAGATTATTAAGGATTTATTCCATGAAATTACTGAGAACTACCCTGATAAGGTTATCAGTGTTGCAAAGCCTGAATCTCCTGATCTTTTGCTTGAATGGACATCAGATCTGATGAAAAGAATTGATTTGGAGAGAAATGTAGTTATAAAAAATCCGGACAAGAATGTTTTTCAGATAAAACAGGTTTCAGGGAATAAGGATATTTACTTCTTTGTCAACTCAAACAGATCAAAATCTGTTACTATTGATGCTGTCTTTCCAACAGGAGATAAGACTCCATGGATATGGAATCCGGAAGATGGTAGCCGGAGAGTTTTTCCCTGGAGCAAGTCTGCGAATGCACTGACAATTGAATTGAATCCATTACAGTCGCTGCTTATTGTTTTTGATCCTGAAATAAATGGCAGCAAGGTTGTGGAGGATGAAGGGAAAAGGATCGGGGACAACTCAGTAATAGGGGGACCATGGAAGCTGAAATTTCAGCATGTTAACGGAATTAGTTTCGAACGTACCTTTGATACGCTTTTCCAATTTGGAACTTCTGAAGATACAGATCTTAATACATTTGCAGGTAGCCTGATATATTCAACTACTTTTAACGCAGATGGAACAGAAAAATGGATAGAACTTGAAAAAGTTAACAGAGGTGTTACTGAGGTATTTTTAAATGGAAAACTTGCAGGTATTAATTGGTATGGCAGACCTTTGTTTCGGATAGACAGCTTGTTAAAGAAAGGGTCTAATAGCCTCGAGATTAAATATACTACTGTATTGAGTAACTATGTAAGAAGTCTTAAGGAGAATCCTGCAGCAGTGAGGTGGACTGAAGGATATGAACTTCTACCTTCAGGGATTCAGGGGAATGTTAAAATTATAAGGTGAAATTTAATGGGATATCAACTATTTGAAGAGGCTGTTTTCAGGGTTGATATTGATAATCAATTCTCTTAATTTATTAAATTAAAATAATGAGAATTAAAACGTTGGTACTTCTGTCCGTTTTGCTGAGTATTAATACATTATACTCTCAATCGGGCTTCTTTACAGAGAACTGGGTGGAGTATGAGGGAAGGATAAATAACAACAGGCAGGAGGGTGAAAGGACAAGAGTGAGTGACAGGGGTATGAGTACTCATCCTGAATTTTCATCAAGGTATGAGGCTCAGGTAAACGGCCTTGCACTTGTTATGGTCAAAGATACTATCTCCCAGCTTGTTATGGCAGAGCTTATTTGTGAAATGTGGGGAGGTCATCCCAGGACTGCCAATAAGAGATTCCAGATTAATGGTGGTAAAACATACTCTCTTCCCTCGGAAAAAACTGCTGTTGGCAATTGTGAATATCTTTTTCCGACAATTAAAATTGCTGAAACAGAACTTGTAATTGGAACAAATGCAATCCAGTTTACATGTGACAGGGGTGAGACCTTCTGGGGGCATTTCCTCTTGGAAGAGATTGGGATAAGATGTTATTACAGACCGGATGCACAATTTCTGAAACGATCGGGATTGACAGACTTCAGAGCTGTTCCAAAGTTTAGCGACATTAATTTATCCGAATCAGTTGATATATATCTTAAATTCGACAAATCATACGAAGAAAAGATTCTGAGGGTACATTATTTCGGATATTATAAGGGTTATGACTGGAATGGTTCAGGAAAAGAATCGCAGTGGCATGGATACCAGTTTAAACGAAACTGGAACGGACATATCGGCACTGTATCAGAACCACCTTATCGTTGCAATTGGGATACCCGCATGATCCCTGACCAGGATCAACCGATGGGGATATTAGCTTTAGTTGAATTCAATAACGGAATTAAATGCTGGTCGGATGTTTCTGCTGCTTTCAATTTTCCCTCTGACAGGCCGCATGTGAAACTAATTTATTGTTCTGATATGCCTGTTCCATTCTGGTCAAGAGATGGTCAGTTGAAAAAGGCTACTTTTAAATTACCAGGCAATCCTGAGGATATTGAAGAGTCTCAGCTTTATTTAAAAATCTGGGATGGAGGTGAGGGAGATATAAAAGATCCATTCAAACTGAGTGGAATTCCATATAGGATAACTTCCGGAAATTCTCCTCATGATCTTGTTTGTACAATAAACGAGGTTGATCCTGCAAGCTTAAAAAAAGGCTCGAATGAAATTGAACTCATCTCCGATACTGAACATCATGGTATTGAGGTTTGTCTGCCGGGTCCGGCATTAGTCGTAAGGTATAAGAAGTATAATAGATGAAACGATTTTTCTTATTTTTATATTATGGAAAAGAGATGCGATAGCATGCTTCTTGCATCATTATTATGTGCCCCGGTACTTCTTAGTGCGGTATCATGCAGTTCCGGGGATACAAAGCCAAATTTTATAATATTAATTGCAGATGATGTAAGCTGGGACGATATTGGATGTTACGGCAATAATCAGGTAAAAACACCGAATATTGACAGGCTGGCTGCTTCTGGACTGAAATTCAATAATTTTTTCCTTACTGCCAGTTCTTCGAGTCCAAGCCGAAACAGTATTATAACTGGTCGATATCCTCACAATACAGGTGGAGCGGAACTTCATACAGAACCTCCTGAATTCATGATTTCGTTTCCGGAAATTCTTAAAATGAATGGTTATTATTCTGCACAGGCTGGCAAATTTCATATGGGAGATTATGCCAGAAGAGGATTTGATCTTATTAAAGACAGGGAAGGAAACGGCGATGGTGGTGAGGAACAATGGATAAAATGCCTGAAAGAGAGACCACCGGAAAAACCTTTCTTTTTCTGGTTTGCAGCTTATGATGCTCATAGGCCATGGGGACCTAACGACCTTTCAGGAACTCATGCTCCTGAAGATGTAATCCCTCCGTTGTATCTGGCACAGGGTGAATGGACAAAAATGGACCTGGCATCCTATTATGACGAGATTGCCAGGTTTGATAGCTATGTTGGTTTTGTATTTGAAGAGCTGGAGAAACAGAATGTGGCTGATAATACATTTATTATTATCATGGCTGATAATGGAAGGCCTTTCCCTCACAGCAAAACACGTGTTAATGACCGCGGATTGAGAAGCCCGTTTATTGCTTACTGGCCCGGGGGCTTAGGAACAAGGGCAAAGGTATGTAACAGCCTTGTGAGTTCAATCGATATTGCACCAACCATACTTTCGATTGCAGGCCTTGAAATTCCTGAATCAGTACAGGGTGTTAGTTTTAAGAAGCTCCTGAAAAATCCGGCTATGGAATTCAGAAACTATGTTTTTGCAGAACATAACTGGCACGATTATGAGGCTCATGAGAGGATGGTAAGGACCAGAGATTTCCTGTATATTTTTAATTCCAGGCCTCAGTACCCCCAGATGGGACCTGCTGATGCAATAGGGAGCCTCTCTTTTTTGGACCTTGATAGTCTGAGGAAGTGCAACAGCCTGACAAAAAACCAGTCAGATATTTTTATTGCTCCTCGTGAAAATGAAGAGTTATTCGATTGTTTAACTGGCCCTGACCAGTTTGATAATATTGCCGGTTCAATTGAACACAAAAAAGAGCTTGATCAACTTAGGACGATACTAAAGGAATGGATGGAGGTAACAGGTGATAACGTTCCTGAAAATCTGACAAAAGACTGGTATGAAAAACTTCCCGGATACATAAAAACAGAATCATTTAACATAAGGGGAGAACCAGTTGATAAAAAATACAATGCTACACAAATAAATACTAAAGGGAGATTTTAATTATGAATAGACTAATAGGTATACTGCCAATGATGTTTATGGCTAGTGCTGCATCTTCTCAGGATTCAAAACCAAACATAGTATTTATCCTTGCCGATGACCTGGGATGGAAAGATCTCGGCTGTTATGGCAATAAGAATTATGAAACTCCTGTCCTTGATGCTCTTGCCAAGAGCGGGATCAAATTTTCCCAGGCATATGCCGCATGCCCGGTAAGTTCTCCCACAAGGGCTTCAATAATGACTGGAAAATACCCGGCAAGGCTTAAACTAACAAATTTTATTGCAGGAAATCGCACTGATGAGGCTTCTCCTGTTTTGCCAGCCGAATGGAAACCATATCTTGAAGCCAGGGAAGTAACTATTGCAGAAATACTTAAAAAAAAGGGATATACAACAGGTATGGTCGGGAAATGGCACCTCGGGGGACAGGATTCTATTGCTCCATGGAATCAGGGATTTGACTATTCGCGCATGATTGGGAAAAACGGACTTGATTATTATAACTATTCTATTTTTCTCGATTCATATAAAAATGAATTTACTGATCATGGGACTGAATACCTCACAGACAAACTAACTGACTATGGGGTTGAATTTGTGGAAAAGAACAAAAAGAAACCGTTTTTTCTTTACCTGGCATATTCAGCTCCTCATGTTGGAATTGTTCCACGATCTGATAAACTCATGAAATATTTCTTCAAATATCAGCAGTCGGAGGAAAAATTCAATCCTAATTATGCAGCCATGATAGAGAGTCTGGATGAAGGAGTTGGCAGGGTGATGGAAACTCTCAGAAAGGAAGGCCTTCTTGAAAATACACTTGTAATTTTTACATCAGATAACGGGGGACTGGGGCTTGATGAGCTTGGTCCTACTCCTACATCAATGTTACCTCTGAGAAAATGGAAGGGCCATATTTATGAAGGTGGAATAAGAATACCCGCTATTGTTAGCTGGCCGGGGAAGATCAAACCGGGGATTGCTTCTGATTTTGTATATAGTACGGTCGATTACCTGCCTACTTTGTGTGAGCTTACAGGAATAAAGCAATTACCTCTTAATATTGATGGGGTGAGTATTCTGAATGAATTTTTTGAACCCGGATCCTCAGGTTTGGCAGAACGACCTCTTTACTGGCACTATCCTCATTTTTCAAATCAGCTTGGACGTCCGGCAGGAGCTGTCAGACTGGGTAAATACAAGCTTGTGGAACTATATGAGACAAAGGATCTTGAACTCTACAATCTCGAGGATGATATTTCAGAATCAACTGATCTGTCAGAAAGTATGCCCGGTAAAACGGATGAATTGTACAGACTATTGACTCAGTGGAGAAAAAGTGTTGATGCCAACATGCCAATAATGAAAAAATGATGCTTATGAAACCTTATATGATAAAAGACAAACTTGAGTTTTCTTTAACTTCACGACTTACACTTTTTGAACGTTCTGCACGACTGGCAGGACTTGCAGGACTCACATTGGTTGCAGGAGTGCAATATGGTTGTTCCGGAGATTCAGCTAAACAAAAACCTAACATTGTTATTCTATTAGCAGATGATATGGGTTGGGGTGATCTGCATGTGAACACCAACAAAATAGTTGAAACACCTGTGCTTGACAGGCTTTCTGCCCAGAGCATGAGTTTCGACAGGTTCTATGTATGCCCATTAAGCGCACCAACGAGATCAGAAATGCTTACCGGGAGATACTTTTTAAGGACAGGGGTGTCTTCTGTAACCCAGGGATTTGAGAATATGAGAGGTGACGAGGTTACAATAGCAGAAATACTAAAGGAAAATGGATATGCCACCGGCTGTTTCGGAAAATGGCATAACGGAGGGTATTATCTTCAGCATCCAAACAGGCAGGGATTTGACGAATTCGTTGGCTTCTGCATGGGTCATCTCGGCTATTATTATGATGCCTTGTTCTTGCATAACGATGAGGAGATTAGAGCCGAAGGTTATACAAGTGACTTTTTTACAGATAAGGCCCTGGATTTCATTGAGGCTAACAAAGAGAATCCTTTCCTCTGCTATGTTCCATACAATGTTCCTCATTCTCCCTTTCAGGTACCAGAAAAATACTTCAACAAATACAATTCGGAAGGCCTGGATTCAACTCTTTCTTCAGTCTATGGAATGGTTGAAAATATGGATGAGAACATCGGCAGGATTCTTAGGAAACTTGATGAACTGGATCTTTCTGATAATACAATTGTAATTTTCTTTTCCGATAATGGTCCTAATACAATCCGCTACAATGGTGGTATGAAAGGCATAAAGGGATCAGCAGATGAGGGAGGGGTAAGAGTTCCATTTTATATAAGGTGGCCATCCGTTATAAAACCCGGAACTACAAACCAGCTTGCTCAGGATATTGATATTCTGCCTACCATTCTTAAACTCTGTGGTATAAAATTTGATCCGCAAAAGCCGCTTGACGGAATGGATCTTTCCCGGGTAATACTAAAAGAGATGGCCCCAACCGATAGATATATCTTTTCGAGACAGGCTTTCCAAAATCTTGAAAACTGCAATGCGTCAGTAAGAAATAACGAGTTTCGTCTGGTTAGAACAAAAAATGATACTCTTCTTTTTAATATGATTGACGATCCGGATCAGAAAAAAAATCTCGCGGATATTGAAAAGGAGACAGTTATGGATCTTGCTGGAATACTTGGCAGATGGGAGAATGAACTTGTAAGCGGATATGAACCTGTTACAACAATTGAAGCCGGATTTCCGGAAGAAAGGAGTTTTATTCTGCCTGTTCAGGATGCCAAACTTTCAGGGAATATTAAATTCTCAAGCATTCATCCTAACCAGGCTCATACAGAGGGATGGAAGCAGCCTGGTGATTCAATTTACTGGAACCTTGATATTGTCACAGGTGGTACATATAAAGTTGAACTCAGGTATGGTTGCTCAGCTACAGATATCGGGAGTGACTTTGCTATTAAATCAGACAAAAGCATATGTTTGTTCAGGATTGAAGATCCTTTTGAATCTCTTATACTTCCTGATCGCGATTACGTAAAAAGAAGTGAATCAGTGGAAAGGACCTGGACATGGATGACAATTGGAAATATCGAACTATATTCAGGTAATGAACAGCTTGTGCTAAAATTGCTTATGCCTGCAAACAGTGAAGCGGGTCTGATCAAAGCTATCAGATTAACCAGGGAATAGGTGCATGTTGTAATAGCTTGATTGTCAGGTTTTTTTAAATATATTTATTATCAGACTACTACTGCATCATAATTATATAGCTGGCAGAATGCTTTTAATTCTCTCTTGTAATCGCCATAAAAGAATAGCTGGTGAAAACCGGGAAATGAGAGAACCTCCTGACCGCTATCCATCTTAACCTTGACTGATACAACACATCCACCTGATGGAGGAACACTTAGATTTTCAACTACAGTTCCTGTTGAAATAAGCATCTTTGATTTTCCATCATCAGGCAAGAAATCCATACATGATATTCTCTGTCCTACCTTCCAGATTGTACGTGGTACTGCATCTCTGTTGCCATGATGGTGAATAAGTTCAAATGGTTCAGGCGGATTATTGAACCCGTTTAAACGAGTAGGGCATGAACAGTGTGCTCCAATGAGTGTATCATCAGAGGTATCTGCAACTGGATCCTGCTGAAATCCCGGACGGTCAAAAAGATATTGAACAAATATATGAGATGCAATTGAACCTGTATCAGCCTCACAGGCAGCAGGAATTCCATCATCGTTCATCCTTGACCATGATATACAGGGCAGGCTTACGTCAATATCGCCAAGTGCTCCCAGGCAATCCATCGAGATGGCATCTGCCTTTTCATCTTGGAGGATCTTTCCTGCAACAAGATAACTTTTTATGCCATTGATAACATCTTGGCGGGTAGCGTGTTTTATAAGTTCTGCCTGGTTTATATATTGATCTGCCATTTTAATGACATCATTGCTTACAGTCATCTTATTGTAAGTATTTATAAATGTATCGGCCGGTACATATTGAAGGGTAATGCCAGTATCAGGTGAGAGTGTCATTTCTTTCCGTTCCCTGCCTGCAATTACAACACATTTAGTTTTTTTAATTAATGCACCGGTTTTTAGCATCTTTAATCCGTATAGAGGCTGGTTGAAATTATCGGTCGAAAATATTACACAACCAGGTTTATCAGCAAGATTTATTGTATTTGTTGTGAATGAAGAACCCAGTGGTGAAAAAACAATGACTGGCAAGCCTGTTTCAGCAGCTTTTTGAGCTGTAGGCCAGGCATGTTCCTGCCTGTCAAGCAGAATCACAAAAAGTCCGTCAGCTTTTGCATTCTTCGACTCCATGGTCCAGATATCAGCTTCTGCATCTGAATATATTGGCAATTCTCTGATATCAAGGTTGATACCAAGCCTGGTTGCTTCCTCTTTCAATCCTTCTGTATATTTTTTTCTGGCTGCCTCGCCATCATAAACAGCACCCGGCCATCTCATACCATAATCACCCTTTCTTCTGACAAATGCAGCCTTTATTGTTGGCTTATACGTTGAAGCGGCTCCAGACTGCCGGATACGGGGAAACACATAATCACTATCTGAATAAATATTTAATGGATTGATGAGCATTGCTCCTGCACTGAACAGGGCTGTTTTCTTAAGAAAATCTCTTCTTCCATTGCTGCAATGGCAACTCGCCGGACATTTACTTTTTTTCATAATGTGATCTGCTTTTATTAACTTTCAAATTAGAAAAAATTACTTATATGACCATCTTAATCATGAAAAAAATTATACTCATTCTGGCATTTATTCTTATTAATTTTTGTCTCTTTTCTCAGAGTTACCCTTTCCAGGATACCCGTTTAAAAGAGGATGAACGAATAAGGAACCTTATTTCTCTTCTTAATACAGAAGAAAAAGTAAATTGTCTTTCTCCGAGGATAGCTATACCGAGACTTGGAATCAAAGGCAGGACTGTTGAAGGATTGCATGGACTGGCATACAGTGGTCCCGCTAACTGGGCAATGAAAGGACCAAAAGCTTCTTCAACCACTACCTTCCCCCAGGCAATTGGTCTGGCTGAGACCTGGGATACTGATCTTATCAGGAAGGTTGCCGACTGGGAAGCCACGGAAGCCAGATATCTGGCTCAGAACAGCAGGTTTGGAGTATCCGGACTTATTGTTTTTGCACCTAATGCCGACATGGGGAGGGATATCAGATGGGGAAGGACAGAAGAGTGTTATGGGGAAGATCCTTTCCTGAATGGGAAGATGGTGGCAGCTTTTGTAAAAGGATTACAGGGTAATGATCCGGTTTACTGGAAGAGTGCATCCCTTATGAAGCATTTTCTTGCCAACAGCAATGAGAACCTCCGTTCTTACAACAGCTCCGATTTCGATGAAAGATTGTTCCATGAGTATTATTCATATGCATTCAGGGAAGGTGTTAAAGCAGGATCGCAGGCCTATATGGCTGCATATAATAAATATAATGGCATTCCATGCACAGTGCACCCTGTTCTCAGGGATGTTACAATGAATATGTGGGGATTGAGGGGCATAATATGTACTGACGGTGGCGCTTTTAAACAGCTGCTCACTACCCATAAATATTACCCCGATCTCGTGGTTGCAGCAGCAGAATGTATAAAAGCCGGCATTACAATGTTCCTTGACGATTACAGGTCTTCCGTTAATGAGGCCCTGACAAAAGGGCTAATAACTGAAAAGGAGATCGATGAAGCGATATACGGGAATTTCAGGGTACTGTTAAAGCTGGGAGCGCTTGATAACTCACCTAAAAATCCCTATTTGTCAATAGGGGTAACTGATACTGTTGCACCCTGGACTAAAGATGAGGCTAAGGATCTTGCTAAGAAAGTAACAGAGAAATCAGTAGTGTTGCTTAAAAATGAAAATAATCTTTTACCGCTGGATATCAGTAAGATAAAATCTCTTGCTGTTATAGGTCCTTCTGCCGATAAAGTAATTTCTGACTGGTATTCCGGAACACCTCCATATACAGTCAGTATACTTAAAGGGATCAGAGATGCTTTTGGAAACGGTGTGAAGATTATGTATGCAGCCGGTAATAAGGCTGATTCTGCAGTAATTGCAGCCAGAGAATGTGATGTTGCTATTGTCTGTATCGGTAACCACCCTCTTAGTTATGGTCTGGGGTGGGGACAGAACCACGTCCCAAGTGACGGGCGTGAGGATGTTGATCGTCAGGCTATAACAATTGAACAGGAAGATCTTGTAAAGCTTGTAAAAGCTGCAAATCCCAAAACTGTCCTGATAATGGTATCAAGTTTCCCCTATGCGATCAACTGGTCGAAGGAGAATGTTCCTGCAATTCTGCATGTAACTCAATCGAGCCAGGAGATGGGAAGTGCTATGGCTGATATACTCTCCGGGAAAGTAAGTCCAGCAGGACGTCTTGTGCAGACATGGATAACATCAATTGACCAGCTCCCGCCGATTCTTGATTATAATATTCGCAACGGGAGAACCTATCTGTATGATAAAAATGTACCTATTTTTCCATTTGGATACGGACTTACTTACACTGAATTTAAATACTCGGGATTGACAACAGATAAAAGAAATTTAAAGAATGATGAAGTAGTACAAGTTACTTTCAATGTTCAGAATACCGGAAATTTCGATAGTGATGAAGTAGCACAATTATATGCAGGTTTTCCTGAGTCAAAGGTGGAGAGACCATCAAAAGCTCTGAAAGGTTTCACCCGTGTCTTTGTAAAGAAAGGCGAAACTATTAAAGTGACTATCCCGCTTAAGGCATCAGATCTTACATATTGGGATACTGATAAACAGACTTTTGTGTTAGAAGGTGGTAAAGTCAGATTATATATAGGACCTTCATCCTCTGATGTAAAGCTTGAAGGAGAAATTGTTGTAAGCCGTTAACATTAATATTTTAACTTCCTTTTTTATGAATTTATTAAATTCAGGTTCTGAAATCCTAAATTAATGGGCTTGAGATGGTAATTGGGTGTTTCATTGTATTCTTCTAAATGTATTTGTAAAATTGAAATAGAAACTTATGGCAAACACATATACCCAATGTTATTTTCATTTGGTATTTGCGGTGAAAAATCGCGATGCTCTGATTAAAAAAGAATGGAAAGATGATTTAGAAAAGTATATTACCGGAATTGTTCAGAATCATCGGCACAAAATGCTGGCAATAGGCACAATGCCCGACCATTTGCATATTTTAATCGGATATAATGTAAATCAGCTGATCCCGGATCTTCTTGAAGAGATTAAAACATCATCCAATTCGTGGATAAAAGCGGGGAGATTATCTAAATTCAGGTTTGAATGGCAAAAGGGTTACGGGGCGTTTACCCATTCCCGCTCCCAAATTGATTCTGTGGCAAAGTATATTTTAACACAAGAGGAGCATCATAATAAAAAACCATTCAAAGAAGAATATCTGGAACTGCTTGTGAGAAACAATATCGAATTTAAAGATGAATACCTGTTTGAATTTTTTAGTGATATTTATCTTTGGGATTAAATGTTACGGTGCGCTGCACCTAATGATATGTGTTTTAAATGAATTTCTACAAATATTTTGCAGCTCTGCTGCATAGAATTTCTTGTTAAAGTGCAGAGCACCAAAATATTGATCTTTTCAGAAATTTTCTCCGCTGCCTGTAACTGCTAGAAAAGGTGCGGAGCACCATAATATTTGTAGATAATCGTCAGATAAATAAAACAAAGGTGCAGCGCACCGGAATATCAGATTAAATAATTGAAAAATTAATCCTTTAGCCTTTTTATTAGGCAAACCCAGTCTTTGCCTTCATCAACTGGTGGTTTGCCTGTTGAAACGACACCCTTGCCTGTTAATAATTTAACATTGCCCTGAATCAGATCTCCTCCTTCACGAGGGTTGAACCAATTAACATTATATTTCCCATCAGGCAGGGATATTGCTGTTTCCCTGCCGTGTGGCAGGTAAATAGCATATATTTCACGCTCCCTGGCGAAACAGAAATCGGCAGGGTCTTTTGTCAGTTCATCAGCGTTTCTCATTTCTGCGAAAGGAAGGTACTTGTGAAAAAAGTCAAGGGCTATTTTTGTCTGATCCCATAATTTGTCACGGCTTCGCCAGTCTTCACAACTAAGGTCGGAGTTAGGATACATATATCCGAAATACCACTCAACCCCGGCACCTCCAGCCATTAAATTGCCCCATAACACTTTATATCTGATTGTGTCGTGTGCCGGATCAATGGCATCAGGGAGGGCTCCCTTCCAATGCTGACCAATTTCGTCAATGCAAACAACCCATTGATGATTCTGTTTCCCGGACTCCTTAATCCAGTAGATTGCATCTTCATGAACCTGGTCAACATTACCGCATTGTATTGAAGGCCCTTCTATATTTTTAAAACCCAGGTATTCACTCATATCTTTTTGCCGTTGCTTCGGATCAGCATGAGTATGCACAACAATGAAGTTATCGTATGGATCAGTTTGACGAATATAATCAGCCATCTTTTTTGTGTCTTCATATGTCTGTCCATATGGCGAGAAATCAGCAGGATTATGTTCTTCGCCCAGGTTCCAGGTAATAGCAAGATGGTGCGAGAAGCGGGCTATCAGTTCCCTCAGGTACAATTTACGCTGTACGTCCAAATAACCGCAATCCAGAAGAGTTTCATTTTCAGTCTCCTGTAGCACAATATGAATCATTATACCCAGCTTATCAGCATGAGAAAAGAGAATCTCCCACTGGTCAAGCTTGCTGCAATCAAAGCGGTATCTTTCATTCCTCTCAGTATAGGGCCATACATCTTCCCCATCACCCAGAATATTGAGAGTGAGGAAGTAAAAACTATTCATTCCTTTCGATGAGAGGTAGTTAAGAGCTCCTATTATACCCTTTCCTTTTCCATTCTTCCATTGGGGGTCACCCTCTTTCCAGTCACGGATATGGGGTTCATAAAGGTGCATTCCTTTGTTTGGGCCAGCTTCCCCGCTTCTCGTAATATTATTGCCTCCATAATACGTTCCGTCAAAATCCGCGTAACCCAGAAAATTTTCAGGGGAGTCGGTTCCTCCTTTAAGGAAGTATTCATTGCTACCTTCAAATTTAAGGTAGCGTTCCCCAACATATTTCAAGCTGCCCCTCGCTCTGGGATCCGGATCAGATATGTCATTTTTTTCAACATAGAAAGTGCCTTTCAATCCATCAATGAAGCACCTGATGCCATATTCGGGATCATCGCTTACAGCAGCATTTACCCCTTTGACAAATCTTACTAAATAGCTCCATTCTCCATCAGAGGGTGGAGTAAAGTTTACTCTCCATTTGTCTCCTGATCTTGATGAAGATTCAGCTGCATTACCATCAGCAGCATAGTAGCCCGGAACAATGAATTCGTCTGGACCCTTGGTAAAATAAACATCCATCCTGTAATCTGTAAATGGATTCAATGTGTCATATTCACTGGTAGGAGGACCGGTAACGGTAAGTGTTATATTATTCCAGACTTTCTGTTCGCCAGAGATCAGTACCAGCGAGGTATTATCGCACGATATTGCAATAAGTGAAAGTATAAGCAGATTTAGCCAATCAGATTTCTTAGGTGATATCTTCATGATTCATAATAATATTTTACCAAATATAATAAATTAGAATCCGTCCTTTTGCCAACTGGAATATTAATTCATACACATGTTTTCACTTTTGATTTATATGTACTTCGCACATATCTTATTATCAGATTTGCAAATTGTTAAATCAGGCAGATTATAACTGCAGTTCCTGACATATCTGAATATAACTGAAAAGTAGATTATTGCAATCTTCGTTGTAGTGTTTCTTTATAAGTTTCATACCTTTATTATTAATTGATCCATGAATAAATATTGAATATTATGTTATCACGAAGAAGGTGGTTTAGCAAGCAGGGCTTTTGTTGCCGGGACTCATTACGATTCCAAAGGAGTTGAAATTTTAAAGTCAAAAATATGAGTTCAATGAGAATTTTATTAATGTTATTTCTGGGCATTTTTATTGTCAGTTCAGATGCTTATGGCCAGGGAAAGAGTATTCTTACTGTAAAAGGAAGAGATTTCGAATTAAATGGGGAAAAATTCGAATTTACCGGAGTCAGCTTTTTTAATGCTATTTATAATCCTGAATTTAACAGGGATAGTCAGACTAGAAGGGAGTGGATAAGAAAGTTCAAAGATAGTGGTATAAACGTATTAAGGGTATGGTGCCAGTGGGATAATGAGAGGGGATTTGTTGATTCAGGAAATGATCAGACCATTTTCAATCCTGATGGCACATTAGTGCCTGAAAATTTGTCAAGGTTGAAAGATATCCTGCGTGATGCTGACACAGAAGGAACCATTATCCTGTTGGTTCTCTTCTCAAGGGAGAGTTGGAATGAGAATATAAGACTCTCTGATGATACGTCCGATAAGGCAGTTGCTGAACTTACGAAGTCATTGATTCCATTCAGAAATTTAATTCTGCAAGTATGGAATGAATTTAATTACAGGACCCTGGATTATTATAGAATTATTAAATACGTTGATTCTGAGAGGATTGTGACAAATTCACCAGGTTACGCAGGTGAACTGGGGAGCAATATTGAAAACCAAACCATTGATTACCTATCTCCCCATACAACACGTAATGATAACAGCCACTGGGAGGTAGCAGTGAAAGAGATTGAATACCTTATTGAGAAGTTTAACAAACCAGTTGTGGACGATGAGCCGGCAAGAAAGGGAACACCTTTGTATGGTGGACCTAAAAGCCCGGTAATTCCAACAGACCATATAATCCATATTTATAATGTATGGAAAGCTGGAGGATATGTGATTTATCATCACGATATGTTTCAGACCGGAAGTGGAAGTGCTGCTGTACCTCCTAATGGAATTCCTGCTCCTGGCTTCAGTGATTATCATGACCAGGTTTTTGCCTTCCTTAAGAACAAGGAGCGATATCTCAGTCTGATCAGATAAGTGATAAAAGTCATGTTTTGATTTTTTAGTTAACCAGCAGGATTAACTTGCAAAGCGATAAATCCTGAAAATTTAGAACTGAAGATTTCTTAGGTTTATATAATGCATAATTATGCATATAAAATTGATGTTTTATACATTTATTTGATTATTTTTGCGGCAAATTTTATCATAAAGCCTAAAAAATTGAAAGACACTAAAACAAAATTCAACCGCATTGCGATTAAGGTTGGAAGCCATGTTATAGCCCAGGCTGATGGTTCTCTTAACAGCGGAAGAATGCTCCGTATTGTAGAGGATATCGCAATACTTTATAAGCAGGGAATTGAGGTAGTACTTATTTCATCCGGGGCGGTGGCTGCTGGAAGAAATGGAGCTGCCATTTCAAAAAAGACAAATATTATTGAGGCCAAGCAGATATGGGCAGCGATTGGGCAGGTGAAGCTTATGTCGAATTACCAGTTTCTCTTCGGAAAATATAATATTCAGGCCGGTCAGGTACTTGCCACCAAGGAGAGTTTCAGAGACCGTCGACACTATCTAAATATGAAGAACTGTATTTCAGCCATGCTTGAGAATAAGGTTTTGCCGATTGTGAATGAAAATGATACTGTATCGATTGAGGAGCTTATGTTCACTGATAATGATGAACTTTCTGGTCTTATATCCTCAATGATGGACTGTAACTCCCTTATTATTTTATCTAATGTTGACGGAATTTTTTCAGGCCTTCCTGGAAATAACGGCTCTGAACTGATAAGGCAGATAGACGAGGATACAAAAGATTTAGATAACTACATAACAGCTGCCAAATCGGGATTCGGGCGGGGAGGTATGTTAACGAAATACGCAATAGCAAGAAAGATTGCGTTACAGGGTATTGATGTGTTCATTGCAAAAGGAGCAAGAGATTCTGTAATAACTGATATTGTTGGAGGTAAGGATATTCCCTATACTCATTTCATTGCCAGCCATAAGAAAGAATCCGGGGTTAAAAAATGGCTGGCCCATTCAGGAACCTTTGCCCGGGGTGCTGTAACAGTAAATGATGGAGCACGAACTGCACTGCTGGGTGAAAAGGCTTCAAGTTTACTGATGGTAGGCATTACGAAAGTTCACGGAGCATTTAAAAAGGGAGATATAGTGAGCATCCTTGATGAACAGGGCAACAGGATAGGTCTTGGAAAATCACATTACGACTCCAAAAAGACTGAACAGAACCTTGGCCAAAAAATGAAAAAACCATTTATTCACTATCATTTTCTTGTTCTGGATGAAAAAAGCAGAATACCTGTCCCATCATGATCAGTCAATAAATTGATTAATAATACTCTTATCTTTACACTTTTATCTTTTGTCTTAAATGAATTGTACTCCGGTATTTAAAAATGTTGTTAAAGCAGGCCAGTCGTTGAATTTGCTTGATGACATTATGGTATCCAAAGTACTCAGGCTTGTTGCTGAGGCAGCTGAGAACAATTCTGATTATATAATCTCAGAGAACAGCAAGGATCTTTCCAGAATGCCGGAATCAGATCCCCGTTACGACAGGCTTTTGCTTTCCCGTCAGCGAATAATGGCAATAGTGTCAGATATAAAAAGAGTTGCTGAAATGGATTCGCCCCTGAGTAGAGTTCTCTCAGAGAGTGAAAGACCAAGCGGCCTGAAAATAAGAAGGATCTCCGTTCCCTTCGGTGTCATTGGTATCATTTATGAGGCAAGACCAAATGTGACATTCGATGTATTTTCTCTTTGTTTCAAATCAGGAAATGCATGTGTACTAAAAGGTGGAAGCGATGCAATAAACTCAAATACTGCAATTGTTAAGATTATAAGGTCAGTGCTGACAGAAAATGGGATTAATCCCGATATATTGGCTCTTTTGCCTGCCGGCAGAAGCGAAACTAATCAGCTATTAAATGCCAGTCAGTATGTTGATCTTATTATTCCGCGCGGTAGCAGGGGACTGATTGATTTTGTGCGTGAGAATGCAACAATTCCTGTTATTGAGACTGGCGCCGGAATATGCCATACATATTTTGATGAATATGGTGACAGGGAAAAGGGCAGGAGTATTATTAACAATGCCAAAACAAGACGAGTTAGTGTTTGCAATGCTCTCGATTGCCTGGTGATACATGAAAAACGACTGGCTGATCTTGCATATCTGACAGGACTCTGTGCAGGTAAAAATGTAATAATTTATGCTGATCCTTCATCATACAGAGCCCTTACGGGCAATTATCCGGCAGAACTTCTGAAAAAGACCGACAGGAACTCATTCGGAACAGAATTTCTTTCGTACAAGATGGCAATAAAAACAGTTAGCTCTTGTGATGATGCTGTTATTCACATTAACAAATTCGGATCAAAACACTCGGAAGCAATAATTTCTGAAAACAAAAAATCAATAGATTTGTTTATAAAATTGGTTGATGCCTCCTCTGTGTATTCAAATGCTTCTACTGCTTTCACTGATGGCTCAGAGTTTGGATTAGGGACTGAGATTGGTATCTCAACTCAGAAATTACATGCCAGGGGGCCAATGGCACTTGAGGCTTTAACCACTTATAAATGGATAATCGAAGGTAATGGACAAATACGTTCTTAAAACATTTTACTTACTATGATTTTTGACATTGAAATGATCAGGTCCTTTTACAGGGATATGCCGTTTAAACTGACGGAAATTAGAAAAACACTGAAGCGCCCTCTTACTGTTAGTGAAAAAATACTTTATACTCATCTTTATCCAGGTAATTCTGCCGGTTCTTTTACCCGGGGAATTGATTATGTTGACTTTGCTCCGGACAGGGTTGCAATGCAGGATGCGACTGCTCAGATGGCATTGCTCCAGTTTATGATGGCAGGCAAACAGCAGACAGCCGTACCATCTTCTGTTCACTGTGATCATCTTATTATGGCAAAAGAAGGAGCAGAGGCGGATATGAAAAATGCAACTACGGGAAATAAGGAGGTCTATGATTTCCTTAGCACGGTATGCAATAAATATAATATTGGATTCTGGAAACCGGGAGCAGGCATTATTCACCAGATTGTCCTTGAGAATTATGCGTTTCCGGGAGGAATGATGATAGGTACTGATTCACATACTCCAAATGCCGGCGGCCTGGGTATGGTAGCAATTGGAGTAGGAGGAGCTGATGCAGTGGATGTTATGACTGGTATGGGATGGGAACTTAAGATGCCAAAACTTATAGGAATTAAGCTTACAGGGCAGCTCAGCGGTTGGGCATCACCCAAAGATATTATTCTTAAAGTGGCTGGCATGCTTACTGTAAGTGGCGGAACAGGATGTATTGTTGAATATTTCGGAGAGGGCGCTGACTCAATTTCTGCAACAGGGAAAGGAACAATTTGTAATATGGGTGCTGAAATAGGGGCCACATGCTCACTTTTTGGTTATGATGAAGCAATGGCAAGGTATCTGACAGCTACCGGAAGGCAGGAAGTTGCTGAAATGGCAGTTGCCATAGGCGAACATCTGCGGTCTGATATTGAGGTGCTTACATCGCCTGAAAAATACTACGACCAATATTTTGAAATAAACCTTTCAGAACTTGAGCCTTACATAAACGGCCCGTTTACACCTGATCTTGCAACTCCGGTATCAAAAATGAAAGAGGTTGCTGAAAAGAACGGATGGCCAGTTGATATTGAGGTCGGACTTATTGGTTCATGTACCAACTCTTCATATGAGGATATATCCCGTGCAGCATCTGTTGTTAAAAATGCATTGGATGTAAAGCTTTCGGCAAAGTCAGAATTTAAGATTACACCAGGTTCTGAGCAAATCAGGCATATTGTGGAAAGAGACGGTTATCTTAAACTGTTTGAAGAGATAGGTGGTGAGGTGTTTGCAAATGCCTGCGGCCCATGTATAGGTCAGTGGGACAGGAAAGGGGCAGACAAGAATCCTGTGAATTCTGTTATTCATTCCTTCAACAGAAATTTTGCAAAAAGAGCAGATGGTAATCCTAATACAAATGCTTTTGTTGCTTCTCCTGAACTGGTTACTGCCATTGCCATCTCAGGAAAGTTAACTTTCAACCCCATAACTGATACCCTGGTTAATAAAGAGGGAGTGGCTGTCAAAATTGCTGAGCCATCAGGTTATGAACTTCCACCCAACGGTTTCGGAAAAGTTGACAATGGGTATCAGAAACCTGCAATGGACGGAAGTGATATTGAAATAGCAATATCTCCTGATTCAGAGCGATTACAGAATCTTACTCCTTTCAACGAATGGGACGGTAATGATTTTAAAAATCTTCCTTTATTGATTAAAGTAAAAGGCAAGTGCACGACTGACCATATATCAATGGCCGGTTTCTGGTTAAAGTATCGGGGTCATCTCGATAATATTTCAAATAACTATATGATCGGTGCCATTAATTTCTTCAATAATAAGGCAAATGAGATACTTAATCAGCTTACAGGCAGTTATGTGGCTGTTCCGGCTGTTGCAAGGGCATATAAATCAGCAGGTATAGGATCAGTAGTTGTCGGTGAGGAAAATTTCGGGGAAGGCTCATCGAGGGAACATGCAGCAATGGAGCCTAGATTCCTGAATGTTAAGACTGTACTTGTTAAATCATTCGCAAGAATACATGAAACAAATCTCAAGAAGCAGGGTATACTGCCTCTTACATTCAATGAAAAGAGTGATTATGATAAAGTAAGGGAAACAGACAGGATCGATATTACCGGACTTAATGAACTGGCTCCTGGGAAAAATGTAGTGATCATACTCAATCATCCGGATGGCACAACAGATGAGATTATTGCAAAACATACATGCAATGATTCACAGATTGAATGGTTCAGGGCAGGAGGAGCACTCAACCTTATCAGAAAATCAAATTCCGTTTGAGATAAGAGATGTATTTATAAAATAGTTATTTTGTCGAAGCAATTAATTAAATAAATAATATGACACCGGAAAAGATTACATTGAAAAATGGCCGGCTTTCAGTACCGGAAAATCCAATTATTCCATTTATTGAAGGAGACGGTACAGGGCAGGATATATGGAATGCATCTGTGAGAGTATTTGATGCTGCAGTGGAAAAAACCTATAAAGGAAAAAGGAAAATAGCCTGGAAAGAGGTTCTTGCAGGAGAAAAGGCTTTCAAACTTACGGGCAGCTGGCTTCCGGACCAGACTATTACTGATTTCAGGGAATATCTGGTTGGGATTAAAGGTCCTCTTACAACTCCGGTAGGTGAGGGAATGCGTTCGTTAAATGTAGCTCTGAGGCAAATTCTCGATTTATATACCTGTTACCGACCAGTACGATACTTTAAAGGAGTTCCTAGTCCTGTTAAAAAGCCTGAACTGGTAAATATGCACATATTCAGGGAGAATACTGAAGATATTTATGCCGGGATCGAATTTATGCACGGATTTCCAGAAACAGAAAAAGTAAAGAAATTTCTTATTGAGGAAATGGGTGTCAAAAAGATACGCTTCCCTCAAACAACATCAATAGCTATTAAACCTGTATCTGTTGAAGGTACAGAACGTCTTGTTCGTCAGGCAATTAAATTGGCTATTAGAAAGAAGCTGCCTTCAGTTACTTTAGTTCATAAAGGTAATATAATGAAGTATACTGAGGGGGCATTTATGAAATGGGGCTATGCTCTTGCAGAGAGAGAGTTTGGTAATGAGGTGTTTACATGGTCTCAGCATAAACAAATCGCTGACAAACAGGGTGCTGAAGCAGCTGATAAAGCACAAAAGCAGGCAGAGGATGCAGGAAAAATTATAATCAAGGATGTAATCGCAGATGCATTTCTCCAGCAGATACTTACCCGTCCTGCTGAATATTCTGTTATTGCAACACTTAACCTTAATGGTGATTATATTTCTGATGCACTTGCTGCCATTGTTGGTGGAATTGGTATTGCACCAGGGGCAAACATAAATTATGAAACGGGGCATGCTATTTTCGAAGCTACTCATGGAACTGCTCCCAAATATGCAGGTCTGGATAAGGTTAATCCAGGTTCTGTAATTCTTTCCGGAGCATTGATGTTTGAATATCTGGGATGGGATGAAGTGGCAGATAATATTTACAGTGGTCTGGAAAAGACAATTCTCAGCAAAAAGGTGACTTACGATTTTCACAGGCTTACTGAGAATGCCACACTGGTGAAGACTTCTGAATTCGGAGATGCAATTATTTCAAATATTTAGTTAAGATCAAACCATATAAACCGAAAACCAATACCCGATGAGAACCGAATTCTTTACACAGTTGGAAGCAGAGGTAGAAAAATGCTGTGAGATAAATAGTGAGTTGTTTGAGCAGTTTGATGTAAAGCGTGGTCTGAGAAATAAGGATGGAACAGGTGTGCTTGTTGGTCTGACCAACATCGGTGAAGTTGTTGGCTACAAAAAGGAAAATGACAAGGTAGTAGCCACACCTGGAAGATTGCTTTACCGAGGTATCGATATTGAAGATATAACACATGGTTTCCAGGAGGAGAACAGGCATGGATTCGATGAAACTGTATTTCTTCTCTTGACCGGACGTCTTCCAAAGCATGATGAACTTAAAGAGTTCTCAGATTACATGGCATCGCTGAGATCACTTCCTGATGATTTCACTAAAGACATGATCCTGTCAATGAAGGGGAAGGATGTTCTGAACATTCTTGCCAGATCGGTTCTCGGGCTCTATATACTGGATGATAAGCCCGATGATATATCCCTTGACAATATGGTCAGACAGTCGCTGAACCTTATGGCAAAATTCCCTACAATAGTTGCTTATTCATACCAGGCATTGAGGCACTTATATCAGGGAAAGACTCTTTCAATACGTCATCCTCAGACGGAAATGACAACAGCAGAGAATTTTCTGTATCTTATAAAGGGGGATTGCACCGGGTTTACAAAGCTTGAAGCCGATCTTCTTGATCTTCTTCTTGTGCTCCATGCAGAACATGGAGGTGGAAATAACTCAACTTTTACTATGAGAGTTACAAGCTCCTCCGAAACTGACATTTATTCATCAGTTACCTCTGCCATTGGCTCTCTGAAAGGGCCTTTGCACGGCGGAGCAAACATCAGGGTGCTGGAGATGATGGAGGATATGAAAGCTCATGTAGAAGACTGGAAAAGTGAAAAAGAGATTGAGGATTACCTACTTAAGATACTTAACAAGAAAGCAAATGATTACACCGGAAAGATATACGGAATTGGTCATGCTGTCTATACTATATCAGATCCGCGCGCTGGAATTCTCAAGGCAAAAGCAAGAGAACTTGCAATTGAGAAAGGCCGTCTTGACGAATTTGAGCTTTATGAGATGGTTGAAAGGCTGACTCCTGAAGTATTGAGAGTATTCAAGGGGGAGAATTTCACAAAAGTAGTCTGCATTAATGTCGATTTCTATTCCGGATTTGTATATGCCTGCCTCGATATTCCCAAAGAACTTTACACACCTCTCTTTGCAGTTGCCAGAGTTTCCGGATGGTGCACTCATCGCATAGAAGAACTGACTTTTGCGGCAAAAAGGATAATACGTCCTGCATTTAAAAATGTATATGGTAAGAAAGAATATGTTCCAATGAACGAACGCTAAAAAACGTAATAACATGAATGATTTAGCAACTGAAAAATATGATGTGCTTATTGTAGGAGGCGGTGTGGTTGGTACTGCACTACTTTATACTTTAAGTAAATACACTGACATTAAAAATGTATGTCTGATTGAGAAGTATTCTGATTTTGGTCTGGTTAATTCAGCATCATATAATAACAGTCAGACTCTTCATTTTGGAGATATAGAAACCAATTATTCTATTGAGAAGGCCAGAAAAGTTAAATGGATGGCTGACATGGTCATGAATTATCTTGAAGCTGAAGGTGCCGCAAGCGGTAGTAAGAAACTGTTCAGCAGATATTCTAAAATGGTATTAGCTGTTGGAAAAGACCAGGTTGAAGGCCTTAGGAAGAGATTCCCTCCTTTTGGTGAACTTTTTCCCAATCTCAGGATCATTGAAAAAGAAGAAATCGGGAAAGTTGAACCCAGGATACTTGAAGGAAGAGATCCGGATCAGGAGATACTTGCTCTGGTTACTGAAGATGGCTATACTGTTGATTTTAAGCAACTTTGTCATTCGTTCGTGGATGATTCACTCAGAAATAATCCTCTTCAAAGCATTCAGTTAGGTACAAAACTGCTTAAAATATCGAAAACAGGTGATCATTACACTGCCATTACAAATAAGGGAGAAATAAAAGCCACTGCTGTTATTGTAGCTGCCGGGGGGCATAGTCTTATGATTGCAAAGTCTCTTGGTTATGGCAAGAACCTTTCAATATTGTCGATGGCAGGAAGCTTTTATGCCGGCCCGAAAGTTCTGAATGGCAAGGTTTATACAATTCAACAACCAAAGCTGCCATTTGCAGCAATCCATGGCGATCCTGAAGTTCATAATTCAGAGGTCACAAGGTTTGGCCCGACAGCCTTGCCTATTTTTCAGTTGGAAAGGCATAACTGGAGCTCTTTCTGGGAGTACTGGAAAACATTCGGTCTCGGAATCAGCCCGATCATAAGCCTTTCAAAGATAATTTTTGACAGGGTTCTCTTTGCTTATGTATTTATGAATTTCCTTTATGACCTCCCTTATTTTGGGAAGAGACTTTTTATAAAAGAGGTCAGAAAGATAGTACCTTCACTAAAACTTAGCGAGTTGAAATTTGCTAAAGGAATTGGAGGTACCAGGCCTCAGATAGTAAATAATACCACCCGCAAACTTGAGCTGGGTGAAGCAAAACTTAGCGGAGACAATATTATTTTTAATATAACTCCTTCACCCGGAGCTTCAACATGTCTTGGCAATGCATATGCTGATGTTTCAAAAATTGTCGAATTCCTCGGAAATAAAAACACTTTCGACAAGGAGGCATTTGAGAAAGATCTTATTGAACCATTGCAGAAAATAAAAGAGTCTGTCTGAAAAGTATATTAATTAACCGTAGCTATTTTGCGATACCTTCATTTTATGGGTTTCTACTATTGAGACAACCTTTTCTGGTATAAAATATTTTTTTATTTCTCAAAAGAGAATTTCCATGTATCGCTTTTCTTTGCTTCGGTTTTAAATATTACTGCGGATGTTATATATACTTTAGTGCCTGATGACTCAGGCCTCTTTTCCCCTTTTAATACTAATCTGACTTTATGTTCACCAGGCTGAAGCTTCATAATATGCCAGATACTTTCAGTATGCTGCTGGTTTGCAAAATCATAGTATGTATCAATGCTTCTGTGTAGTGTTCCGTCAACATATACATCTGCCTTACCTCCATCCCTGTACCAGTTCCCAACTAAAGAAACTCCGGTTCCTGTGAAGGATAATTCCAGCTCATCACCCTCTTTTTCAGCAACCATCGACTGCTTTATCTTTTCATTATTACGATTAGTGATTTCAAAAGGCTTCCATTTACCCTTAAAAGACCATCCTTCATCATTAAATATTGAAATGCTCTTATCAAAAACAACATCAGGGAAAGAGTTTTCATACTCAGCAGCAACAGGTGTCTGTACCTTGATCCTGATATTCTTTTCTGTTACTGTACCTCCATCATTTTGAATTAGTTTTTCTGCGTATTTTACTGTGCTGGATACAGCAGAATTAAATGAATATGATGTAAAAATAAAGAGTGAATCACCCATGGCACTTACTCCATCCTGCATATACTGAGGCAGACCGCTGAAACCATTTATCACACCAAGAACTGCAAGTGCATTGGAAGGATTGCAGTCTGAATCCTGTCCGCAGCGGGTTGATATCTCAAGTGTCTTCATAGGATCGCCCTCTCCGTAAAGTAACCCCATTACTATATAGGCTCCATTAAGTTTTGCATCGATGTTGAAAGGAGCACCGGCCCCGCAAATGTCAACATCTCCCCATTTTTCTTCCAACTCTTTCCAAGCAGCTCTCCAGTCGGCCGGATAATGCTGATGAAGTTTAATAACATCATTAATAATCTTGTAATAATCACTCTCTGAGGGGATTGAAAGAAGAGCCTTTTCAATAATTTTAGGAATATCATTTTCAAAATATGCTTCAGAATACAGCGCTGCAACAAAAATTCCTCCATAGACGCCTTCACCGTAATTCATTATCCGGCCTATCTTGTCAGCCATTGCAGTTGCTGTCTCTGGCATCCCGGGGCACATGAAGCCAATATAGTCAGCTTCAATCTGGAAATCAATATCATCGGCGTGCAGGTTATACTCGGGTGTCCCTGATAACGGAGCAAAAATACTGTCATAATAATTCTTCCTTGCCTGCATGTTTGCATGCCATAATCCATAGCCTGCCCTGGCAAACATCTCCTGGAACTTTTTGGAGGGTGCATCCATCCCATACTTGTCCATCGACATCAGGAATGTAAGCTGTACATAAATATCGTCCTGCCACATGCTACCACGTATATCAGAGGGTTTCCATCTGATTGAATCATCATAGGTTACGCCCCTGGCTCTGAATTCCGTAGGGGCTCCATATGTGACACCTACCATTTTACCAGCCCATCCACCGGCTATTTTGTCTTTCAGGGTTTCGGGGCTTATTGATCTGTACTCTTCATTATTGCTGCTGCATGAAGAGAGAATCATAATTGCTGATACAAGAAGGATAATGCCTGTTTTTTTCATGGTTATGGTTTTTATAATGTTTATTGATTTTGACTTCGTCGAGTTCCACTTCGCTCCGGTTCTTCGATTACCCTGCCCCAAGGGGAGCGAAGAACCGAACACCTCCTGCAGTGGAGCTCGGCGCAGCCAAAATCAAGTTACTCCCCCTGGGGTTGGGGTAAATAAATTGATTTTCGAGCGGTTTAATCAGGTATAGTTAATATAAGATAAATTATCATTTTCTTAGCTTCACATGCGGTTTGTTACCATATACGATTGAAACAGGCAGCCCGTCACTTAGTATGGATATCCGGGCAGCTTCTATCACCAACTCATTAATGTAACTGTTAGCAGGCGTAGCTATTATCCCTTTTTTATCCACTTCCTTTAAGATCTTCCTTCTCTTCACGAGCGACTCGTTTTCTGAAATTCCCCTGACTTCATTTTCAATCTGCCATGCCATAGTTACAGAAGCGGCAATTGATTCATAACCATAACCGGTCGGTTTGTAGCCTTCTCCTTCCCATGGGATAAGTTTATAGAAATCAGGACTTACATAATTGAAATGTGATCCACCACAGCCAATTCCCTCAAGATATGAATGTTCAACTCCTCTGAACTGGTCATTATGTTTGATCATACCTGTCTTTCCTGCACCTTCAAAGAACATCTGCAGACTCTGATCATTACTTCCAGCTGCCTCGTCGGGATAACCCAGACCATCAATAACAGACAGAAGAGCATTGTTTTCAAACCTGACCCTTCCATGAGCCCACATATAGGCTTCATTCCCATTGGGAAACTTCCCTTTAATACCTGAAACAGATACCTCCACAGGTTTTAGCCCGGTTATAAAGTAAACCAGATCAACATAATGACAACCAATATATACAAACGGGTCTGTCATATCACATGTAAACCAGTTCTGGAAATTTGATGATCTGTAGTAATACGGTTCAATAAGTTTTGCTTCACCCATCACAAATTCACCGAAATGTCCGAGTTCAAAACTACGTTTCGCCATCAGCGATCTGCGGTCGAACCTCTTGTGATATTCAATACCGACAAAAAGCCCTTTTTCATGCGCAATCTTTTCAATTTCTTCTGCCTGTTCATATTTCAGGACCAGCGGTTTCACACAGAGGACATGCTGATTATTTTTAAGTGCTTCCAGAACAACTGGATAGTGCATCTGGTCTGGCATGGCAACAACAACGATCTGTCTGGGTTTCATCCCGGATATCACCTGTTTGTATAGGTCCGGGAATTTTTTTTCTTCAGGTTCAGTCAGAGGAGGGAAGGGTGTAAAATCCTGTCCGGGGAATGCCTCATGGATATCACCTGATGTTTTGAGCGTTTTTAGAGGACCGGAGTCGAGTGCGCATACTTTTATATCTCCGGCAATCCCTGTTCGCTGAAGATGATATATTGAAGGAAGTATGAGGTCATAGGTAATCATTCCACCTCCAATAATCAACACATCTATATTTCCCATTGGCAGTAATTTAAAGTTTTTATCCTCCAAGTATTTCATCGCATGCCTCCTCGAGCACTGATATTGATTCTCTCAGTGCTTCCTCATTTATTACTAGAGGAGGAGCAATTTTCAGACATTCACCGGCAACACCCACAGGTGCAAACATGAGAAGACCCTTGTGAAAGCACCTTTCATTGATTTTAAAGGCAGTTTCAGCATCAGGTTGCTTTGTGCCCTTCCTGACAACCTGAATCCCTGCTACAAGTCCGAGCCCATGTACGCAGCCAAGCACATCAGGGTACTTATTTCTGATACGGTGCAGTTCAGGGATAAGTATTTGACCCAGTACCCGGGCATTCTCAACAAGATTTTCCTTCTTTATTATCTTAAGGTTTTCAACTGCCGCAACAACCGGTAAAGGACTTCCGGAATGAGTTGAAGTCATCGATCCCGGAGAAAAAAGTGACATTATATCCTTTCTTCCTATTACTGCAGACAGTGGCAGAGAGGAGGAGATACCCTTTCCGCAGGCTATCAGATCAGGTTTTATCCCGTAATGTTCATAGCAGAACATTTTTCCTGTCCTCCCGAAACCAGATTGCACCTCATCAAATATCGTTATAATATCATGCTCAGTGCAGAATGCCTCAAGTCGAGTGGCATACTCAACCGGGAGAAAATCAGGACCTACTCCCTGGTATGATTCGGTCATAACTCCTGCAATATCACGTGGATTAATTCCCTTTTCCATAAGTGTAGACAGGAAAAGATCGAAAGATGTGTTTTCGTTCTTATATCCATCAGGAAAAGGTATTTGGATAAATGTTCTGCCTTCATCCACAATCCAGGTTTTAAGACGGGGATTCCCTCCTGCAAGCTGTGCTCCGAGTGTCCTGCCATGAAATGAATTTCTGAAAGAGACAAAATATTTTTTGTTTGGCCCGTATTTCTCAAAAGCATATGTCTTTGCCAGTTTGATACAGTTTTCAGTAGCCTCACTCCCGGTGCTCAGAAGAAATACCTGGTATTCTGAAGGTTGAGGTGCAAGCTCCTGAAGCATCTTTGTAAGTTCCGCGCGTTTTTCATGCACAAAAACATAAGTTGCAAGAAGTTTATGTTCAATCACTTCCTTTAATGCATCGGAGATTTCCTTCCTCCCATGTCCAGCATTGGTTATCAGTACACCCGATGACCAGTCTATCCACTTGTTACCCCACTTGTCGTAAACCTGGAATCCTTCAGCCCTGTCCCATACTACCGGGGGTTGTCCCATCATCGAAACAGGTTCTGATACAGCAAGTTGCTGAAATACCGGAAGCGACTCTGGTACAGGCAGACTAGTTACTATACTCCTGTATTTTGTATTAACAGGTGGAACCCTAACAGGTTCAAGACTATACTTTGCCATTTGGTTTATATCGTTAATAATTTATCATTAAAGATAAATACAATTTATAAAAAACTCAGAGTTTTTAATATACAGGCTCAAGGCACATGGCGACAGGTGTAAGGTAATCCAGCAACCAGCATCCGGCCATGCTGAATTTATCTGTGTTCCGGCAAATGCATCATTCTCTTCTCTATGAACCTTGCCATATCTTCAACAGGCATTTTCTGGTTTACGTATAAATGAGATCCGGATTTATTATTCTCCCAGCTATTACTTCCGTCCTGATATACGGTTATTTTCCCCCTAACAGTATCAAAAAAACCTTCTGTTCCATATATACCTATCAGAACAGCAGTCTGATCCCAGCTCATTCTTCCATCTTTGTCCCACTCTGAAAGCCTCATACTTATTCTGTATGCATCCTTAACGGGACTGTTATTTATATCAGAATTAACAAGTCTTAATCCTGTTTTTATTGCCTCGCCAATATGGTTGCCTGTAAAGATAATCTCTCCGGGCCAGTTGCGTAAGACAAACTCTGAAGCTACAGAATCCATGAAAATGTTGAATGACCTGCCTCTATCCGGAAAGACACCGCCCATTGTTACCAGATTTCTTACCTTCTTCCTTACAAGATCAGTTCCGGGGAGCTCAGATATATTATCAGGTTGTGACCTTAGCAGGTTGTACAGGTTTGTAAGAAATCCAACCGTAATAACTGTTACAGCACCATCAGGCTGTTCACTGAGGATCTTTCTGTAGATCTCAACAGCATCAGGAGCATCTGAATTTGATTTTATTATGTGCGGATATTGTGCAACTATCGAGTCTGTCCAGGAGTAAAAAGTCCTGTCATCCACTCCGGCACTTTTCGGTGATCCTATTGGTATTTCAGGCTTGTTAAAATAGGTATTAATAACATCGATTGACGGAACTGTCAATTCATATTTATTTGAAGCCATGGTCGCCAGTATAACTGCTTTCCCACTATCAGCCATAGCATGAAGAAAGGCAAGGGCTCCTACATCATCATAGTCAGAACCAAGATCAGTATCGAAAATGATTCTTACAGGTACGTACAGATTACCTGCTGTATTGTTCCTGCATCCGGTGTTCAACATGATACTGAGAATGAACCACAATGTTAAATATTTTATTATTAGAGCTATAGCTTTTGTGCTGATTTGACCTGGTATAATCATGAAGAATGTTTTATAGAAACGTAATATAAATAAAAGCTGCCGGAAAATGTTTCCCAGGCAGCTTTTATTGTTACTCTCAGGTCAGATTGTCAATCAATTTTTATCTTGACCACAACCTTCTTAACCTTTCCAGGGACATTACCGGGTGCAATCTTAGGCTGGTGGGCATCTTCAGGGAAAAAGATCCCATATGCTCCTTTTGAGAAAGTTACATAGTCACCATCACCACCAAGGAATGAAATATCTTTTTCAGGATTATATTCTGTGGTTACCTTCATTTTCCCGATATTGTTCACACCTATCTGTTCAACTCCTTCAGCAATGTACTGGATATCAATATATTTCTGATGACATTCCCATCTACCCTGTTCCCTGGGAATTGAATCATATACCTGGACAAGAACGAACAGATTTGATCCGTCCAGTTCATATCTGCCAGGTTCCATTGATGAAAAATCTGTTTTTGAAATATACTCCAGGGAGGTTTTTATCCTTGGAGAAATACATTCATACAGATGTCTGTTCTTTATTATATCAGCTATCATTTGTAAAAATTTTTAATGGTTGTTATTAATCGGAAAACAATTAAATGTAATCAGATCTTTACAGGATATTGCTCCCTCAGCTTTTTGGCAAGAGCTATTGCTACTTTAATATCCTCTTCAATCTGCTTGAAATTACCTGCTTTGATGAGATCTGATTTGATGAGCTTAGATCCCATTCCGCAGCAAACTGCACCTGCTTTGAACCATTCAGTAAGATTAGCCTCAGTAGGTTCAACCCCTCCGGTCGGCATGATCTGTGTCCAAGGCATTGGACCTCTTATAGCAGAAACGAACTTTGGTCCTCCTACCTGAGCGCCTGGAAATATTTTAACTATTTCAGCGCCAAGCGATTCAGCTTTCGATATTTCACTTGCTGATCCGCATCCGGGTGACCATAGTACTTTTCTCCTGTTGCATACATAAGCCATCTCTTCATTAAGTATTGGAGAAACGATGAAATTTGACCCAAGCTGCATATAGAGAACTGCAGTTGGAGCATCAATTACCGATCCTGTTCCAAGAATCATGTCAGGAAACTCTTTTTCTGCAAATTTATTAAGCTGCTCAAAAACTGTATGGGCATAATCTCCCCTGTTGGTAAATTCGAACAATCTTATTCCTCCCTTATAGCATGCTTCAAGCACTTTCTTACAAACTTCAACGTCTTTGTTGAAGAAAACAGGTATCATGCCTGCTTCTGCCATCTTCAGGGCTACTTGTATTCTTGTAAATCTTGCCATTTTTTTTTGTTTAAATGTTTAAAAGTAATTTTATCTTGAAACGCGTCCGGAGGCATCTCCTCCCATCAGTGTTTCAACCTCTTTTACAGTTACCAGGTTAAAATCACCGATTACGGTATGCTTGAGGCATGAAGCAGCAACTGCAAAGTCAAGCGCTTTCTGGTCATCCCCGGCAAATGTGAGGAGTCCGTATATAAGTCCTCCCATAAAACTATCTCCGCCACCTACTCTGTCAACAATGTGCGTGATATCATATTCAGGAGCCTGGGAAAGTTTCTTACCATCCCACAGTACACCTGACCAGGTGTTATGGTTTGCATTTATTGATCCGCGAAGTGTAATTATTACTTTTTTTGCTTTTGGGAATTTCTGCATAAGCTGCTTGCATACTGATTCATATGCTGATGCCTCAACATGTCCCTTTGTAACATCCACCCCTTCCGGATGAATACCGAACACCTTAGCTGCATCTTCCTCATTTCCAAGAATGATGTCGCAACCCTTAACAAGATCTGGCATGACTTCAGATGCATTTTTCCCCCATTTCCACAGGTTTTTCCTGAAGTTCAGGTCAGTTGAAACAGTTATTCCCTTTTTATTAGCTGCTTCAATTGCCTCTTTGCACGCGAGAGCAGCTCCTTCAGAAATTGCAGGTGTGATGCCGGTCCAATGAAACCAGGTAATACCTTCAAATACTGAATTCCAGTCTATCATCCCTGGTTTAATTTCAGCAATTGCTGAATTTGCACGGTCATAAATAACTTTGCTTGCACGTGCAACAGCTCCATTCTCAAGAAAATAGATACCCATGCGGTCACCTCCGAAAACTATTTTTCCGGTTCCTACCTTGTACCTTCTGAGCTCCATAAGGCATGATTCAGCAATATCGTTTTTAGGAAGGCGTGTTACATAATCCACCTTCATCCCGAAGTTGGCAAGTGATACGGCAACGTTTGCCTCACCACCTCCAAAGGATGCACAAAACTGCTTTGCCTGGCTGAACCTCTCAAATCCTGGTGGTACAAGCCTAAGCATTATTTCTCCGAATGTTACGATTCTGTTCTCCATATATAAGATTTAATTTATAGTTGATATTAATATTAATAAATTATTATAATCATATTATTCTATTTCATTTCTGTTTCTGTTTTAGCATCCTTGGGAATTTTCGTCCTCCACCAGCTTGCAAGTGTTGATCCGGTAACATTCATCAGAGGCCCGTATACAGCAGGTGCGAGTCCTACTGTAGCAATGTTTCCTATTGTCATAGCAAGCCCTGAAGCAAGGCCGGCATTTGGCATTCCGACCTCAAAAGCAATGGTCCTTCTGTCTTGTTCAGGCATTTTAAATGCCCAGGCAACACCATATCCGAGAGCATACCCGGCAAGATTATGAAGAATCACAAGAATGAGAAGAAGACCTCCAACTTTCATAAGGCTGTCGCGGCCGGCTGCTGTAATTACTATTACAATAATTGCTATTCCCACCATTGATAGCATGGATAGCACCTTCTTGATAACCTTCTGGTCTCCTTTAAGAAGTTGTTTCAGAGCAAGTGCTGTAATGACAGGAAGAATAAAGAATATTGAAAGTGATACCGCTGATTCTTTCAGGTAACCTGCAAAGTCAGTATTATGAACCTTCATGTAAATAATATTCGCAAGCAGAATAATAATAAAATATGATAACATCTGGATTGTTTTTGAACGCCTGTCGGCTTTTCCGATATTAAAAAGGTTGAAGATAAAACCGGCTATTATCGGCAGGATCATCATTTCAAAAATATCAAGCATCATTTTCCATACATCAATGGCAATAAACTGTCCCCCGATTATTTTCATAAGAAATGGAGTAACAAAAGGAGCCAGGATAGTTGTTGTTGCACCTATTGTTACAGCAAGTGCGAGGTTTGCATTTGCAAGCAGAGACATAACATTTGATGCCAGTCCACTTGGAACACAACCTGCAAGGATAATACCAGCTGCAATTTCAGGAGGGAAATCGAATACAGCCGTAATCAGAAATGCCATGACAGGCATTATAGTATAGTGACCAATAACACCGATGGCAACACCCTTTGGCATTTTGATGACACCAGTGAAGTCATTGAGACTCATCTGTGCACCCATCCCGAACATTATGATCTGAAGGAGAGGAGTAATAAGTCTTTTAAACTGAAAATCACCATATGAAACAAAATACTGTGGGAAATACATCGCTGCTGCAACTGCCGTGAACATCCACATTGTGAATGAAAGTCCCTTAGTTGCCTGAAATGATTTGACTCCAAATGAAAGTGAAATAAAAAATGCTATAAGAAAAGGTCCTGCGTTATTCCCGTTGCCAGTTATTACCAGGGCCAGGGTTATTACTAACATCAGAAGGGCAAAAACAAGAGCCCATTGGTGGAAGGATAGTTTTTTCATGTAAGGAATATTTGTAATTAGAGGTTTGTTTATATTCTAAATCAGGTTGTTTGACAAATATAGTTTTTGCTTTTTTAAAAGCCTAATGTTTACACTAACTCAGACTATCTTTTTGGTTTTTTTAAGAAATCATTATGTGATAAAATGACAGAATATTTAAATATCTGGATATCAGTGGTATGCATATGCGTGGCTATTTTGTTTGAAGAACTAATTTGAGGATAAATTACTAATAAGTCCTATTTTTCTGAATGAGTTTATCAAGTACGAGGTATTTCAACTATATTTAAATTTGGTCACCTAACCAATAAAGTAAATGAAAAGAAGGAATTTTATTCAAAACTCAACAGCTGCTGCAATTGGTCTGATGTTTTCTGATATGTTATTACCTTTCAGGAATGAAGCAATGGCAGTTGCACCCAACCTTACAATAACAGGAATAGAAACCGTACGCTTTAAGAATGGCCATTGGATGTGGATCAGGCTGCATACAAATGAAGGTATAACAGGCACTGGCGAAACTTATCCGTTTAATGAGGCAAATACTGCTGTAATTAAAGACCTTGAATGGCATAGCTGGGCTGGAAAATTAATGGGAACAAACCCTCTTGAGATTGAACAGACATGGGCAAGAATATTCCGCCAAAATGCCTATCATGGTACAGGAGGAGCAGAGATGAGAGCTTTATCTGCTATAAATATTGCTCAATGGGACATAATGGGGCAGGTTTGTAAAATGCCATTATACCAGCTTCTTGGCGGTTCATACAATAAAAAGATAAGGGTTTATAATACATATACAAATGGGGTCGCAAGGGCAATAAACGGATGGACCCTGGAAAATGATATGGAAAAGATCGCAAAATTCCTGGTGGCGAATGGAATTAAAGCTATCAAGTTCTGCCCTTTCGATAAAGCCGCTGCGCGGAATAATGGAGAATATATTTCTAAAAACGACATTGATCAGAGCCTTGAATGGATAAAAAGAGTACGGGATTCAGTTGGCTACGATCTGGAAATAGGCTGTGAATTCCATAGCAACTGGAACCTCCCAAGTGCTGTCCGGATTGCACATGCCGTTGAGCCTTATGAGATACTGTTCCTTGAAGATATGCTTTTGCAGGATAATCTGCAGGCTTATGTTAATCTTGAACAGGAATCAAAGATACCCCTTGTTATCAGTGAGAGGCTTGCCACAAGGTTTGGCTTCAGGGAGATGTTTGAGGCCAAAGCCGGATCAATTGCCATGTACGATCTTACATGGTGCGGAGGAATATCAGAGGGAAAGAAGATTTCCGATATGGCCAACACCTATTATATACCTACAATGATGCACACTTCGGGCGGACCAATATTATGGTACGCGTCAATACACCTTGCAGCAGCAGTTACAAATCTGTTCTATGTTGAAAGTGTTTACCCTGAATGGCACGACAGAGATATTCTTTATTTTGATAATGCTCCCCAGGTGGTGAACGGTATGGTTCTGCCACCTGATCTGCCCGGACTAGGTCTGCAGTTTAAAAAAGGACTTTTCGAACGAAATGACATAATAGTCGAAAAGATAGCTTAGTTTATTACCTGTGGAAATATTAATATTTTTAAAATATATATGTCATGAATAGATTTAAGTTCTTTCTTTTTGCTGCTTTTATTCTTTCGTTGATTTCGTTTCTGGCTGTCAGCCAGCCAGTACTCCTTGAACAGATTAGTAATTCAGGAAAATATAAGAAGGGAGAGAAAATTGAATATTATTTTCTCAGCGCTGGAACTATCACTGATTCAGTTAATATTATTGTATTTAAGAATAATAAGGAGGAGATTGAAAAGAAGACAATATTAATCGAAAATGAGAAACAGCTTGTATACAGCGGTTCATTTGATACTCCATGTACGGTGATGCTGGTGGCCAGGTATAAAGAAGGGATGGCAAGTCTTGGTTCGGTTGTTGAACCGGATCTGTTAAAGCCGGGTTCAACAGCCCCGGATGATTTCAAAGCTTTCTGGAAGCAGCAAAAAAAGTCTTTGAATGCAATGCCCTGGGAGGTAAAATCAACTCCTGTTATTAATGAAACAATTCCTGAAGCATTCATTTGCAAGGATATTGAAATCAATTGTCTGGGTCCAAAACCTGCAAGAGGATACTATGTGAAACAATCAGGAGCGGATCATGGATCTGCACCTGCGGTTTTGCTTGTACATGCAGCAGGAGTCAAGGGATCATGGTGTCGGTCGGAACCGTCAAATGCACTGAAATATGCAAAAAATGGAGCTATATGTTTTGACCTTAATGCTCATGGAATGCTGAACGGACAGCCTGAAGAGTATTATGATCAGCTCGAGAAAGGGGAGCTTAAAGATTATTGGATGATAGGTGTCACCAGCAGGGATGATTTCTATTTCAGAGGGATGTACCTGAGACTATTACGGGCAATTGAATTTCTGACAAGGCAGCCGGAGTGGGATGGAAAGCGTATACTGGTTATCGGCGAAAGTCAGGGTGGGGGACAGGCTCTTGCGGCTGCCGGGCTTGACAGCAGGGTTGGCGCTGTTGTTGCCATTGTTCCAGCAATGTGCGACTGGCTGGGCACCTATGCTGAAAGGAGAGGAGGATGGCCACAGATTGCTGAATCGGATGCAGCCAGGGAACAGATGATGAAGACAATCCCTTATTTTGATGCTGCTAATCTACTTGCAGGATCAAGAGCTACAATTTTTACCGAGATCGGTTTTGTGGATATGAATTGTCCCCCGGCTTCGGTATATGCTGCAGTTAGCCAGTCGAAGGGCAGAAAGATTGTAATTGGTGTACCCTACAGGGCTCATCATCAGCCTGCTGCCGGAAGTGAGCTTGACAAGATATGGCAGGAAACTGTGTACAAACAAAGAAAGGAGTTTATTGATAACTACCTTCATTAGAACACTAACCCCTGACTTAAGTCCGGGACTTTTATGACAACTAACAATCAACATTATGAAATACTGTAAGCTCTGTACAACCATCATGCTGATCTTAATTTTAGCATCATGTGATGAGTCAGAAAAAAGGGAGACAAAAAATGAGGAACACGGAACCCGAAACCAAATTCCATATCTTGAAAAACACGGTACTGCAGCCAGAATTGTTGTAGATGGAAAGCCGTTCCTGATGATTTCAGGCGAATTACACAATTCAACATGCGGAGGATTTGAATATATGAGACCTGTATGGAAGAAATTGGCTGATAAAAGTCTCAATACTGTTATTGCCACAGTATCATGGGAGCTGGTTGAACCCGTGGAAGGAAAATTTGACTTCGCCCTCGTCGACAGTACAATAGCCGGTGCCAGGCAGGCAGGACTTAAACTTGCACTGATATGGTTCGGAAGCTGGAAGAATTCGGGATCGGTGTATATCCCTTCATGGATCAAAAAGGATTATAAAAAATATCCGAGGGTGATTGATGAGGATGGTAAACCCCTCGAAATACTTTCCACATGGGGGCAGGAGTCAGAGAAAGCTGATGCAAAGGCATTTGCAGCACTCATGAAACACATCAGGGATGTGGACCACGATCACACTGTGATAATTATGCAGGTTGAGAATGAGATCGGAATTCTGGATATGCCTGGAAAAAATCCCGGAGCTGCCCGCCGCGATTTCAGTGCTGCCGCTAATGAAGCTTACAATGGAGAGGTGCCAAAGAAAATGATGGATTATCTGACTGCAAATAAAGAGACACTTTTCCCGGAACTTAAAAAGGTCTGGTCGTCAAATGGTTACAAGACTCATGGCACATGGGAAGAGGTTTTTGGCAAAAGTACTTTTAAACCTGACCCAAAAGACTGGCAGCATTACTCTTTTTATACTGAAGAGTTATTCATGGCCTGGAACTATGCCAGCTATGTGGAAACTGTTACCACAGCCGGTAAAAATGAACACCCATTGCCAATGTTTGTAAATGCATGGCTTAAGCAACCAAATACCCGCTGGCCTGGTAAATATCCCTCCGGAGGTCCTCTGCCTCAGGTTATTGATATCTGGAGAGCTGCTGCACCTTCAATTGATTTCATTGCTCCTGATATCTATATTGATGAATATACATGGACCTGCGAGGAGTTCATGAGAAGTGGCAATCCTCTATTTATTCCTGAGACGAGGGGAGGAGAGGCCGGTGCTGCAAGGGCTTTCTTTACTTTTGGAGAATACAGCGCAGGATGCTTTGCTCCATTTGGTATTGATAATCCAAGGTATGAAAGCGACGATCCCCTTGACCTCACTTATGGTGCTCTCAGAAAACTGGAACCTCTGATCCTTGAACACCAGGGCAAGGGAACCATGAGAGGCTTCCTTGTTGATGATAAAGTACCATCCCGGAGAATAGAACTTGGAGATTATATAATTGAAGCAAAACTGGCTTCAAGAAAGCTGCATACCTCGGGAGGACTGATAATTCAGACAGGACCTGATGAGTTTATATGCACAGGCCGGTCACTTGATGTATTCTTCTCACCCAGGGATGAATCTTACCGGGTTGCCCTTGATATTGTTGATGAAGGTACATTCATCAATGGCAAATGGATCCCTGAGAGACGTCTCAACGGTGATGAAACACATGCCAGCACCTTTGACGGAGCCGGCCTGAGGTTGCCGGAGGAAAGGGTAGCTATTCAGAAAGTAAGTTTGTATAAGTACCGGTGATCAGTAATCGGTGATCAGTAATCGGTGATCAGTAATCGGTAACCGAATACCGAATACCGAATATCGAATACCGAATACCGAATACCGAATACCGAATACCTGACCTACCCCTCAGCTATCACCCTCTCAACAAGACCTTTCATATAGCCGACAGAGAATGCAGTTCCAACCTGGGGATAAACCATTGAAGGGATGTGGTCAGCAATTATCACACCGTCAAAATCTACCTCCTTCAATGCTTTAAGTATCTGGTACATATCTGCATAGCCGTCATCGAGAAAAGTTTCGGTAAAGTGAGGCATCGGCTGGTTGACATTCCTGAAATGGACCTTGAATATCTTTTTCTGCGCCCCGAAATATCTTATGGTTTCAATAACATCCTTACCCATCATTGTTCCTCCTTCAAGCCAGCAGCCTACGCAAAGACACATCCCAACATAAGGACTATCGGCTATCTCAAGAGCACGCTTATATCCTTCAAAGCTTCCAAAAACACATCTCGGTATCCCGCCAAGCTCTTCGACCGGAGGATCGTCAGGGTGGATTCCGATGCGTACTTTCTGTTCCTCCGCAACGGCAACAGCTTTTTTTATAAAATATTCATAATTGGACCATATTTCATCTGCTGAATACTTTCTGCCGTGAGTCAGAGGGGCCTCATAAGTTACTCCGTGCCAGTATCCTTTATCGGCTTTTGTAAGGTCGAAAGCACGGGCGACAGCACCTCCTCGTGTTGTCTCGGTAGCAGTGCTCCATATTCCGTTTGCCATATGTGCATATGTTGTATAATGTATCCCGGCTTTACCAAGATTTCGGATATGGGTCAGATATTCCTCTATCTTCTCATCCCTGCCAGGAAGACCAAGAGTAATTTTGTCCTGGTTGTGAACATCCCAGTTTCCGAATCCAAATACATTGATTCCATTTGCTGCATACAATTCACGTCGGCTGTTATAATACTCAAATCCTGCCTTTGGAGCATCTGTCCATAATACCACCTGGTTGAGGCCCATCTGTTGGATGAACTTTATGTCATCTTCTGTTGGTTCAGGCTTGGCCTGCAAAGCAATTTTTATATATGGTTCCTTCGGTGTTCTTGTTGCAGGATCTTTTATAAAACTCACCTCTCTTTTTTCAGGTTCAGCAGTTGTGGTACAGGAATTAAGTCCTGCTATTGACAGAGCAGCCAGTGCTCCTCCTTTTTTAATGAATTCTCTTCTGTTGTCTTTCATAACGTTTTTATTTCAGGTTTTGGTTTTCAGGTTATTGGCTGCCACGGAAAGAGAAGCAATATCACCAATATGTTCTTCAAGCATGGCAGGAACAATCCTGCATACTTTTCGTGCCAGGGGAAGGGATTCTTCTTCAATGGTTTTTCTCATCGACCCTATAAGCAGTTCACCAGTCCTGACAAAAATGCTGCCAAGGACTATGCATTCCGGATTCAGGATATCAATAAGTACTGAAAGTCCTCTTCCCAGGTAGCTTCCGCATATTTCAAAAATCTCCAGTGCCAGAAGATCACCATTGGTTGCAGCCTCTGCAACTATTTGTGCTGTAATGTTTTGTAGTTCAGATATAGTGTTGCAAAACGATACTTTGTCTCCCATCTGCAGTTTTTCAAGTGCCATTGTACGGGCAAGCTGAGCTATTCCGCCTCCACTGCAGAATCCTTCAAATGAACCTGATTTTCCATAACCTACAGGCCCCATCCTGTCCAGCCGGATATGTCCAACTTCTCCTGCATTGTCATTGGTCCCTGAATATAGTTTCCCGTCAAGTATAAGACCTGCCCCCATGCCGGTACCGAATGTAAGGAATATCATGTTTCTGGTTCCTCGTCCGGCACCGAATTTCCACTCGGCAAGCGCACAGGCATTGGCATCATTCTGGACGGAAACAGGTAAACGGTATTCTTTTTCAAAAAAATCTACGATATGAACATCATCCCACCCCGGAAGATTTGGGGGTGATAGTATTATTCCTTTTATGCTGTCAAGCGGCCCGCCACAGCTTATTCCAATTGAAGAAATGTTCTTTATTGTGAGGTTGTGTTTTTTAAGGAGGTCATTGATCCCATTGACGAACTGTAACAGCATCTTGTCAGGTGCAGGATATTCAGATGTGGAGTAAGCTGTTTTGTCAGTTACAGCAATCATTCCATTCTCATTCAGTTTACCGAGGATGACTGCACATTTTGTTCCGCCTATATCTATACCGATGAGATTCATGCCAGCTTTATCCAGTGTATTTATTTTATGGCTTAAATTCTATATTGCGTGTAAACTCATTTATCCTGAAATCGGCGTCTTTTAAACTCCTGATAGGTTTGTCTCCTACTGTGCAATTCTGAAAGATGATATTTTCTACCATATTTTCAGAAGAGAATCCGCTTATAACAAAAGGTTTATCAGGATTTTCCCAGTGGATATTCCTCATTACTACATTTTTGATATGTCCGGGAGGATCATCACCATAAAGAGTGCCGTCAGTTACTATCAGTTCAAGGTTCTTGAATTCAACCTGGTCTTCGATCCTGATATCTTCAAAGAGAATATTCTGTACAGTTGCCGGACCATCGCAAACTATGCTGAATCCGGAATGGCCATCTGTTCTCCCTCCGCCTCGCGCATAAAGGATATCGCAATTCTTTACGGTAATGTTCTGAACCGGTCCTCCGTTTAGTTCAAACCCCAGTGTTACTCCATCACTGCATGACCATCCAACCATTACGCAATTGGTTATACTTATACCATCGACATTTAACTGAGAATCCATTGACTTAATAGCAACACAATCGTCACGGCAGCGCATGAAACAGTCATCAATGGCAAAATTCTTTGAAGAAACAGGATTAATGCCGTCAAGTCCCCAGATACCTTCATAGCTGAATACCTTTACATTCCTGTAGCTGCTTTGATGACAGTCAGTTAAAGTATTTGTCCATCCACGTGTATTTCTGTTGAATATGTCACTGACATTCAGTAAGGTGGTTCCCGATATCCTGATGTTTCCCTGTAGCATTCCTCTGCCCCTGATGGTAACATTCTCCAGATCTTTCCCTGTAATATTGGCATATACAATAGCGCCGGCGGCGATATATACGGTCTGATCATTTTTCAGTTCAATCTTTCCGGGATTATGTTCTCCCGGACCAAAATATCTTACTTCCGGAGCACCTTTCTCCAGGGGATTTTCTTCAGGAGCATCTGCAAAAATTGCAAGATGTGGAAGATTATTTATTTCGATATAAAGCTTCTGGGGAGAGTCAATATAGAAACTTAGCTCGTTGCCGTTTACTTTTGCAGTTATCTTTCTGCTTTTAGGTCTGATCAGATAGTTTTCAATTTTCTGACTGGCAGCAATTTTTATTTTTATCTTTCCTGAAAAGGAGAACCCAGCGGCATCCATATCCTCCATCTTTCTGCCTCCATACAGGCCTGTTGTATAGTCAAATGTATCAAGTTTACTGGCAATCCTTTCAACCCAGACAGGCTTGTTATTGACGGTCATGGAAATATCAGGACTGGTTTGAAGTCCGGGTGGGGTAGGATATGGGATGATGGTTGTGCAACTGCTGTTAATGATGATTTCGATTATACAGATTATTACAGCAAACGCTTTTGTTTTTGAAAAGAAGTGCTTCATAGCTTTTAATTTTATGAAATTAAATCCTTACGAATAGGGCTGAAGCTGTCTATCAGCCTCACATCCATTGATAAGGTGCGTATGCAATGCTTTACTCCTGACGGAATTGTAATAAGATCTCCTTTTCTCAGATGGTGTTCTTCTTCGTTCATATAGAAGACCAGTTCCCCTTCAGCAACATATGTAATCTGTTCGTGGGGATGGGAGTGGAAGGGATCAGGCTCTTTCATAGGCCCGTTGGAAAAATCCCATACCACTACCATTATATTCTCAAGATGCGCGATTGTCCTTTTAAGATTGTCGGATATTCTTTTCTCTGTTACAGATCCTTCCATATTCATTTCATTTTACCATTAAGCATTAAGCATTAAGCATTAAGCATTAAGCATTAAGCATTAAGCATTAAGCATTAAGCATTAAGCATTAAGCATTAAGCATTAAGCATTAAGCATTAACCATTAACCATCATTTCAAAAATCAATCATCGCCTTCATAACTCCGTCGCCATACTCCGCAACGAGGTCGAATGCCTCCTTTGTTTTACTGAATGGGAAACGATGCGTTATCATATTATCAATTTTTATCATTTTCTTTTCCATCATCAACAGGGCCGGTCCCACGCAGTCAACCTGCCTCCGGATAAATTGCAGGGAGATCTCCTTTCGTCTTGTCTTTTCCACATTTACTGACCAGTAGCTGAATTCAGGTATCCCTACCACAACCAGTCTGCCACCGGGTTTAAGTATTTCAATTGCCTGTTCCATGGCTTCCTGCTGACCGCAGCATTCAAATACTACATCAAGACCAAGGTTTTCCTGGTTTAATATTTTGATAATAATATCTTCATTATCAGGGTTTCCTGTAAGTGCAGCTCCTTCCTTTTCCGCAATTGTAAGTCTGCGGTCAATCTTATCGGTTACAAAAAAAGAATCAGCTCCTTCAGCCTTTGCTGCCAGCATAACGCTCATTCCTATAGGGCCATAACCAAGGATGCCGACCTTTTTACCTTGAATTCCCGTGGATTTTTTTACTGAATAAACACCAATGGCAAGTGGTTCCGAGATTGAGCCATGATCGGTTTTCAGATCTCCTTTTAACGGGAAACATGACTCCTCCGGCATTACAATATATTCAGTCAGACATCCTTCAGTCTGGCCGGGGCACCCGAGAAACCTCAGATTACGGCATGTATGATGCCTTCCTGAAAGGCACTGGTCACATTCCCAGCAAGGCATAGCAGGTTCGATAGCTATCGTATCACCAGGCTTAACTCTCTTAACTGAAGTACCAACTTCAACCACCACTCCGGCACCTTCGTGTCCTACTGCAAAAGGGTATTGCACAACCTGTGAACCAATTTGTCCCTGGGTATAATAGTGTATATCAGAACCACAGATCCCGACTACTGACATTTTAATTTTAACATCACGGGGGTTAACAATAGATGGTTCCGGAAGCTCTCTCATCTCCATCTTCCTGATCCCTGTCAACATCATTGCTTTCATCTTATTACTGCTTTTATTCAAACATACAAATTTAATCTCTCTTTGTGTCCTTTGTATAAAATCTTTGTGTACTCTGTGGTTAAAAAAGCTATTTTTGTTAAGAACCATTTTGTGTCAGCAATGAGAATAATTAAAGAAGATACTGGTGCTGTTGTAATTGATATACAGGAAAGGCTTTTACCTCATATATTCCAGTGGGAGCAGACACTTCAGAATTGTCTAAAGATGTTAGAAGGATTAAAGGTGCTTTCAGTTCCTGTTATTGTTACACAGCAATATACCAGGGGCCTCGGTCCGACAGACGCATCTGTTGTTAATAAAATAACACCATTTATTCATATAGAAAAAAACTCTTTCAGCTGTTATGGCGAGCCGGTTTTCAGGGAGAGACTTGCTAAAACGGGTAGAAAGAACATTATCCTTTTTGGAATTGAATCGCATGTCTGTGTGCTTCAGACCTGCCTTGATTTGCTTGAAGCCGGATATTTACCGGTTGTTGTGGAAGATTGTATCTCCTCAAGGAAAATGTCTGATAAAGTCACAGCAGTTGAACGGATGCGTCAGGAAGGGGCCAGGATAAGCACACTTGAAAGTATTCTTTTTGAACTTACCCAGTGTGCAGGAACGGAGACCTTCAAGCTGATATCGAAAATAGTCAAGTAATTATATAATGAGAAAAGTTTTTGGAATAGGAGAGACGGTCCTTGATATAATTTTCAAGGAAGGTCAGCCGCAGGCGGCTAAGGCAGGAGGTTCTGTACTTAATAGTGTTGTATCAATGGGGAGGATGGGTTTACCCGTATCATTTATAAGTGAATATGGTGTTGATGATGTTGGCAGGCTGATAGACAATTTTCTTAGTGATAATGGGGTTGATACTTCATCAGTGCATCGTTTTGAGGATGGAAGTACATCACTGGCGCTTGCCTTCCTTGATGGGAAAAATGATGCACATTATACATTTTACAAAGATTTTCCTTCAAGAAGACTTGATATAGAGTTTCCCCAACTCAATGCTGAAGATATTCTTCAATATGGTTCATTTTATGCAATCTGGCCTGAAATAAGAAGTAAGGTAAGAAAGTTCGTTCAGACATCGCATGACAATGGCGCTCTGGTTGTTTATGACCCTAATTTCAGAAAATCACACCTCGATGAACTGGGATCACTTAAACCAATGATAATTGAGAATATGCGTATGGCAAGTCTTATCAGAGGGTCAGATGAGGATTTCATAAATATCTTCAGGGTAAACAGTGCAGATGAGGCCTGGGAGGTTGTGAAGAATTACTGCAACTGCCTGGTATATACCTCTAATACCGATGGGGCATATGTCAGAACAAATTCCTTTTCGGGTAAGTTCCCGGTAAAAAAGATTACACCAGTAAGCACTATAGGAGCCGGTGATAATTTCAATGCCGGGATGATCACATCGATCTACAGGAATAATATTGGAAAAGATCAGCTGGCAACACTGGGTATGGAAGAGTGGAAAATAATTATTGAGACTGCAGTTGAATTTGCAACCCATGTCTGCATGAGTTATGAGAACTATATTTCTGCGGAGTTTGCTAGATCGGTTTAGCGTTGGCCAGCAGGTATTTTTCGGCTTCAAGCGACCATATATAGTCGTTTTTTGAAACAATTTCATGCAAACCTGCGTATAATTTATTATCTGCTCCCAGCTCCCCAAGCTTATAAAGAGAAATAAGAGGCATTGAGATATTTGTATAAATAAGCTTCTTTCCTCCGGGTATTTGCGGCAGATTCATGGTTGTATCCACAACAGCATCCAGCCCTCCAACATGAGTTATCATAACTGCGGGATTTATCTTTCCCTCTCCCATAAGCTTCAATGACTCAAGCATATCCTCGGTATTACCACCCGATGTCCCGACAAGATGAGTGAAGGCATAATGCACATTATAGAAATTGAATTCAGCCTTGAACTCGATATTTGTTGGGCCGGCAAAGAAATTCAGACATCCGTCGAAACCGAGAATGGCATCACCCTGTTCAACCACGCTTTTTACCGGAGCAAATACAAAGACATCATCGAACCCTGTGCCGTCAGTAATTTCTCTCAGATGCCTGACCGCATTATTCATTTTACCGGTATTAACATAAATGAGTTTAACGCCTTCTTTTGCAGCATGTTCCGGAGTAAACAGGCAGGCTGCTCTTGCAATGCGGTTATCATCAATATCGGTTACAACAAGGAGAGACGGCCTGCGCTCCTGGTGCAGTGCATAATCGATGGCTCCCAGGCCCATCGGACCCACTCCTGCCAGGATTGCCATTTTACCTCCCTTCCTGATACCCATTTCATGATTATATGTACCTGGCGGAATATGATAACTTGCATGGAATGCTCCTGTAATGCACGACATTGGTTCCGACAGAGATGCCGGGAAAAAAGCTTCACCATCGTATGGCAAAAGGCAGTTGGCTTCCATAACAATGGGAGGTATTATAATATGTGTGGCATCGCCACCAATATACCTGTATGAATAACCGGGAGCATTAAGCGTGCCCATATGGTTCATGGCTGGCTGAATCGAAAATTTCTGACCTGGCTTGAATTTACGCTGCCATTTTTTGCCTACTTCAAGGATCACTCCGGCAAACTCATGGCCAACCATTGTTGGATTGACATGTATATCATCCGGAACCCGCTTATGATCAGCTCCCTGCATTGCCGCTTTATATGACGACATGCAGATGCTGTCGGATATGACCTGTGCAAGTATTTCGTCATCTTTCATTTCAGGAAGTTCGAACTCCTCAAGACGAAGATCCTTCTTACCGTATATCCTTACTGCTTTTGTTTTCATTTTCTATATTCAATTATTTACCCACCACTGAACCCCCGCCCTGGCGGGGCAAACTCTCCTGGGAGGGGAATCTTTAAAAATGCACTTGCGCCGGTTCCGGTTTCCGTCCCGATAGCTATCGGGAGCCGTCAACCTAACATCACCTGACCCCCGGTTATCGGTATCGCCTGGCCGGTTTCATATTCCTGATCTATTAAATAAAGTATCGCTTTCATTACATCTTGAAGCCGGCAGCCTCTTTTCATAGGCACCTGGTCCTCATAAAACTTTCTGACATCATCAATGTTCCTTGCTCCTGGCACCTTACCTGTCTTCAGATATTGTACAAACAACCCGTTAGCAGGATCGGACCAGAGAGGGCCTTCATAAAAGTTTCCGGGACAAACAGAATTAACCTTAATTCTGTAGGGAGCAAGTTCCATGGCGAATGACTGTGTAAGTCCAATGCCACCGAATTTCGCTCCGGCATAGGCAAAATTGCGGTTACTGCCCCGCAGTCCCGATTTGGAGTTTATCTGGATAATGTCAGTGAAATATTCATTGTTTTCCTGATTCTGGATCTTCATTATTTCAGAAGCATATTTCGCGCAATGGAAATAACCATTGTAATTTACACCTGTTGTCTTTGAAAAAACTTCAGGATCCATTTCGTCGAGACCTCCGGCACGGAGAATACCGGCATTGCTTATCATGAGATCAATTCCTCCAAACTCACTGACAGTATATATGATCATGCTCTTAACTGATTCAGGATCGACTACATCAGTTTTAAAAAAAAAGGCTTTCCCGGATGATTTTTGTTTTGTGAGTTTAGTTACAAATGCTTTTCCTGTTTCTTCATTGATATCTGCAATAATTACATTCATATTTTTCAGGTACAGGCTCTCTGCTATCCCTGCACCAAAACCCTGTGCACCTCCGGTAACTACAGCTATCTTATTGTTAAGTTTGTTTTCAGTGTCAGTCACCTGGGCAATTTTTCTCCTGTAATTCTCAACCTCCCACTTATCAATAAATGAAACCTGTTCAGGTGTAAGAAATTTTATTCCACCACACCCCGATGCATAATGACTGATCTTGATAAGGTCCTCATAAACATCAAGTGCTGATTCAGCTGAATTATAGCTTTCAGCAACCGCAATTACTCCCAAATCTTTTATTACCAGTATTTTTGGAATAAATCCATACTCATCCCTGAATCGTGGCAACTGGTACTTCACCGAGTCAATTATTTTTTCTGCAGTTGAGGAATGTTCAACATACATGTAGCTGGTCTTGCAGTAGACTATAATGTCAGGTGTAAGAGGAAGTGATATTTTATGGAATTCCTGCTGGTTTTTATAGAATTCAGCAATTGTTGAATTGTTTCGGTACCTTATTATTCCTGGTTTATCTTCTGATAGTATCATTCTCAAAGCAGGAAGTGCTTTGTGAAGAACCTTATTATATTCAATTATTTCCGGCTCAGCAAGAGGAGTTATCTCCCTGCTTATTATAGAAATGATGTCATTATAAATCAATTTAATTTCTTCAGTTGAATCAGCACTGACAAATGAACCATGGTTTTCCAGGAAAATTATTTTTGGATCACTCTGAAATTTTCCCCTGTGTTGAATAATCTCTTCTTCAAGCTTCTTGAAGAGAATATATCCCGGATCAGTATAAGGAATGAAGAGCACCTCCTCACCGAAAAGTTTTCTGGTCAGACTTTTTGCATTTCTGCTGCAGAGAATCCCGTTAATGAGAGTAGGATGGAGGTGGACTACAAACCTGTATTGTATCAAATCATGCAGTGATGTCTCAACCGAGGGTCTTTTGCTTTTCAAAGGATCCGATATGCTCCTGAAAAGATCGTTTTTAACCTGCTCTTCCCTTTCAACAGGGTCTTCCGAATATTTGTTCGAAGAAATAAGATGCAGCTTTTCACGGTCGAGAACAACAAGTCCCTCTTCACTCAGGTCAGCAAGCGGATAACCACTGGCTTTGATCCATATCTTCGATTCATCCTTGTAAGAGGTGTTTCCTCCCCCTGCAATCACATAATCCTTAATACCTCCATAGAACCTTGAAATTTCTAGCAGTTCTTTTATTTCGGATTTCATGTTACCGTTTTTTTAAGTAGTATTCAATTACTATCTTCCCAAGTTTTACCAGTTCATTTCTCTGATCTGCGCTGTGACGTCCGTCGGGCATGACGTATCCCTGTCTTCCGTCAATTCTCAGATACTGGTGGGCTGCTATTATGCAGGCACCTTCCCATGAAATTCTTTTAAGGTTTTCATCAAGTGGCACAGATCCTCTGGACGTAACAGCAAGAGGGATCATCTCCGGTGTGTTATGTTCTGTGCCGAATGTAATTACGAATCCTTTCTCATGGAAAAACTCCACGAAGCTTTTTAGTGCAGCCGGGTCGTTTCTCCCTGGAATAAGCTCGATGCATTCAACCTTGAGTTTTTTCAGAGATTCCCATAGCTTCTGAGGATCAGATTCAAATTCAGTGTATTTCCCCGCAGGATCATCAAGCAGAACAGGGTAGCAAGGTATACCTCCGGCTTTAATGATTATCCTGATGATTTTTTCCAGTTCGAGGAACGATTTTTCATCTTCCTCTACGAATGCCGCACCTCCGCTCTTAAGGAGATTGGACCGGATCTCATTCTCGAAAGATGCCGGATTTTCAAGCCCGGTTTTTGATTTTTTTCCGCCATAGAGCGATTCTATAAACTCAAGCTGTTTTTCGGGTGTTGCAAAATTTTTAACGGCAAGCATTCTAAGTGCTTTTGCGATATGCCTTTCACGAACCAGATCATGTGCATATTCTTTCCTGATACTCTTATATGAAAGTCTCAGGGCAGGATCGTGTTTCTCAATTAACTGATTCAGTTTATCAATCATAGCCTTTATCTGCTGCTGGCTCTCACTGATAACGCTCTTAAGCTGCCTTTTTAGCATGAAACCTGTATGGAAAGGATAATCAAGTCCTTTTCCACTGAAATAGATACGACCAGGATTATTAGGGTCATTTATTCTGATCCCTTTTTTCTGCTCTTCTTTCTGCAATCCGATAAATTCAATATTGAAAAGAGGAAATATCCTGTTCCTGACACAACCTTTGTGAAATGCATCGTAACCATTGGTTACATAAAAGTCGTTAATACCTAGGACGGATATATCTTCATTTTTTGCCATACTAAAAATGTTTTCCATATCAGAAAAGGCACTGAAGGAATATGGGGTATGGATATGTCCGTTAACCTCACGAAATTCAGGAAGTGAAATGCCCTTCATTTCTCTGGCAAGAACATCAAGAGTCGGGAAATCCGATAGGAAATGCTTCATGAGTGATTATTAGCTAAATTTCTAATTTGAGTTTGGCAATCATCTCATTTATTTTCGACATTTCTTCATCGGAGAGACTGAAATCGACAGCTTTGACATTATCGAGTACCTGCCTGGGATTCCTTGCTCCGGCAAGCACACATGTAATTCCAGGTTGTTCCTTTGTCCAGTTGAGAACAAGCTGTGGAAGTGTCACTTCTCTGTTATCAGAAATTATTTTCAGTTTCTCTGTAAATTCTATTATTCTTGAAAGATTGGGTTCTCTGTAATATGGAGTATCTGGCCGGCTGTCGCCTTCTCCAAAATTGTGATCTTTTTTAAATTTTCCGGTAAGTAATCCTCTCTGGAGAGGGCTATAGGCAAGTATTCCTATATCATGGTTTATGCAGAAGGGAACAACCTCCTTCTCTATACTTCTGTTTACCATGCTGTAAGGGACCTGGTTTGAGGCGATATGGAGAGTCCCAACGGCTTCATCCATTTGTTCAACGGAATAATTGGAAACAGCACCGGCCCTGATCTTGCCTTTTTTGATCAGTATTTCAAGTGCCTCCATAGTTTCTGAAATAGGAGTAGTGGCATCAGGCCAGTGAATCTGGTAAAGATCGATATAGTCTGTTCCCAGTCTCCTCAGGCTGCTGTCACAATCTGCAAATACTCTCTCTTTTGATGAATATGCATAGATATCAACATCTTTCCCATTGTTGTCTTTCGATGCAAAATAGAACTTGCCTTTCTTCTCATCCCATACCATCCCGAATTTAGTCAGGATCTGTGTTTTATCCCTTTTCCCTTTAACTGCCTTTGCAACAAGCTCTTCACTCAGTCCAAATCCATAAACTGCGGCTGTGTCAATTGTTGTCATGCCATGGTCTATTGCAGTTTCAATCGCTTTTATTGCATCATTTGCATCAGCACCGCCCCAGAGCCATCCACCTATGGCCCATGCACCAAAAGCAATTTCTGAAACTTTAATGTCTGATGTACCTAATTTCCTGTATTCCATAATTATTTTTTATTGTGTTAAATAAAAGCCTCTACAGCCTTCCCCCCTTTACCATTTAATCACCTCATCAGGCACTTCAAGTAAGGACCCGTATATCCAGTCTGCTTCCCCGAGTGCTTCCGCAGTGAAAGAGGTTGTTATGGCAAGACATCTGCAACCGGCTGTTTTTCCTGATCTGATACCACTTACGGCGTCTTCAACAACAAGACATTCCTCTGGTTTAAGACCAAGACTTTCAGCTGCCTTGATGTAAATATCCGGAAATGGTTTTTTATTTACAACATCTTCGCCAGTAATAATTGAATTGAAAGTTTCAGGAGGGAGGCCTATTTCAGAAAGGTTTATCTCCATCTTTATTTTATCAGCGCTGGTTGCAAGAGCCATTTTTAGACCATTTTTTCTGCATCTTGTGATAAACTCAGAGGTCCCGGGAAGAGGAAATAGATTTTTCCTGGCTATTTCACCGAATATCTCATAAGTCCTGGCTTTTACCTGTGGCAGATCAACATTGATACCATATTTTTCAGCAACTCCACCCAGGTATCTGTTCTCACCGGTGCCGACAAAAGGTTGAAAATCTTCAGGTTTTGCATTAACTCCAAGTTCTTTGAACATCATTATTGCAGCTTTTGCAATATATCGCTCTGAATCCACAAGGACACCATCCATATCAAAAAGAACCCCCCTGATCATCTGAAGATTCTTTCAATTTCGAAAGCCCGTGCTTTTGTAAGGGGACTTTTCTTTTTGTTAAGATTAACAATCAGTGTCATTCTGGCGGCATTTTCCAGTACTTCGGTTTTATCAAAGGCCTGCAGGAGATTATTCCCGGTTGTAAGAATGCCGTGATTTTCAAGAAGCAGGATATCAGATTTTTCACTGTGATCGGCTGCAGTTTTTGCCAGATCTGCTGTTCCCATGAGGGCATAAGGCACAGTAACAGGTGTCCCAAGTATTGCACACGCCTCTGCTGTGAGTGTTGTATCAATAGTTGCTTTCATTGCTGTAAATGCTGAAGCACAAACCGGATGGGCATGAACGATTGCTTTTACTTCGGTATTTCTTTTGTAAATAGCAAGATGCATACCGGATTCTATTGATGGTTTAAGATCAGGAGTGAGATTTTCTCCCATAATACTCAATATGCCTACCTCTTTCCATTTCATCCTGCCTTTATCAGTTGCAGAGGGAGTAATAGCGATCATATCATTATTTATCCTAAGGCTTATATTCCCTCCTGAAGTTGAAGTAAGTCCCTGTCTGTAGAGCCGCCTCATAAACCTTGCAACCTCTTTCCGCTCCTTTTTGTATTTACTGCTGAATTCCATATTTATTGGATGAGATCTATGACACCATTCAGAACATATTTTGGTCTGTAAGGGAAGTTGTCAATATCATTACTTGATGTTATGCCGCTCAGAACAAGAAGAGTATCAATTTCAGATTCAAGACCACAGATTACATCTGTATCCATTCTGTCGCCTATAACAATAGCATCTTCTCTTTTAATGCCGAGCCTTTTAAGTGCACTTCTCATCATCAGCGGGTTAGGCTTCCCTACGAAATAGGCATCCTTGCCTGTTACAATTTCAATAGGAGCTATCAGTGCCTTGGTGGAAGGAACAATACCTTTCTCAACAGGACCACTGATGTCAGAGTTAGTGCCAATTAGCTTAGCTCCTTTAAGAACAAGATTTATTGCCTGTTCTATTTTTTCAAAATTGTAGCTACGCGGGTCACCTACAACTACATAATCGGGATTTACATTATTAACAGTGTAACCTACACTGTACATAGCATGTATCAGGCCGGCATCACCAATAATATAAGCACTGCCATTTGGATTCTGACTTGCAAGAAAGTATGCAGTGGCAAGTGCACTTGTATAAAAATGTTCCTCCTTTACATTTATCCCCAGTCTTTTAAGTTTCTCGTGAAGCTCTTTTGGTGTACGTTCAGGGGAGTTGGTGAGAAATAAATAATTTTTTTGTTCCGATTCAAGCCATGCAACGAAATCGGTTACCCCTGGCAGCAATACATTGCCATGGTATATTACACCGTCCATGTCTATTATGAATCCTTTCTTTGATTTAATTTTCTCTATAACCTCTTCCATAATAAGATAATTATCGAATCAAAGATATCAAAAACCCTTTAAACTCCCTCTTTATTGAGTTGAATCAACTTTCTGTCGGAGAAGTCATTTTTGACCAGGTGTCCGTTTAGTGGAATTATTTTTTCATGTATTGCATCAAGTATCCATTCCGGTTGAGGAAAGAAAAATTCCTCCATTTCAAAAGCAGGAGTGATCCAGTTCCTTGATCCTACCACAACAGGAGGGGCATCAAGGTGGTCAAATGCAAGTTCGGTAATTGTCTGAGCCATTTCCTTAAGGAATGATCCGCGTGTTGATGCATCGCTTGCAAGAACAATTTTTCCTGTTTTCTTGACCGATTCTATAACCGGCTCATAATTAAACGGCACCAGTGATCGTGAATCAATAACCTCAGCGCTTAATCCATATTTTTCCTGCAGAGTATCAGCAACCTTAATCACGGTGTAGAGTGTAGCTCCTATCGAAAGAATAGTTATATCTTTTCCTTTTCTTTTAATGTCAGGTTCACCCAGAGGTATTTCATAATAACCCTCAGGAACACCGCCTTCATGGAACATTTCGCCAATATCATATATTCGCTGACTTTCAAAAAACACGACAGGATCAGTTCCCTGAAGAGCTGAGTTCATAAGACCTTTGGCATCATAAGGTGTTGCAGGAAAGACAACTTTAAGACCCGGGATATGAGCTGTGAGAGCTGTCCAGTCCTGTGAATGCTGGGCTCCATATTTACTGCCAACAGAAACCCTTAGTACGACAGGCATTTTAATAATATTACCACTCATAGCCTGCCATTTTGGAAGCTGGTTGAAAACCTCATCTCCCGACCGGCCAAGGAAGTCGCAATACATTATTTCTGCGATTACGCGACCGCCACACATGCCATAGCCTATGGCTGTGCCTACTATGGCCCCTTCAGAAATAGGAGAATTGAAAAGACGATGATACGGTAAAGCCTCAGTAAGCCCCCTGTAAACCGCAAATGCGCCTCCCCAGTCACGATTCTCCTCTCCCCATGCTGCAAGAGTAGGGTCTTTGTAAAAGCGATCAATTATTGCTTCGAATATTCCGTCGCGGAACTGGAAAAGCTTCGCCTTTGATACTGGCTTGCCATCTTTGTCTTTGTAAAAGCGCTCTTTTGTTTTGATTGATCTGACCCTGGGATTTTCCTCAAGAGGTATAAGGACTTCAGGTGGTCCATCCTCCATCTTGTCGGCAGGGGTATTTGAGAACATCATCCTTCCTATCCTGTCGGGATCGCCTGTCATATCAAGTCTCGGGGAGATTGTATCGTCAATACTGAGCTTAAGAATATGAGAAAGAATTTCCTTCGCTTCTGAGCTTATCTCATCGAGTATCTCCTGCTTTGCTATTCCTGCCGCGATCAGTGTTTTACCATATGTCAGTATAGAGTCTTCCTGTTGCCATGCTTCAATCTCCTCTTTTGACCTGTATGATGATGCGTCAGATGGTGAGTGTCCGCTTATCCTGTATGTAAGTGTGTCAAGAAGTACAGGCCCTCTTTTCTCATATAGCACTTCCTTCTTTCTTGTAAATGCATCAATAACAGCCAGCGGATTATATCCGTCGACACGTTCGGCATGCATCGCTTCCGGATTGACTCCTGCACCTATCCTGGCCAGTATATCGTATCCCATTGTTTCTCCCATGGTTTGTCCGCCCATCCCATAGAGGTTATTCATAAAGTTGAATATTAATGGCAGACCTCCTTTATATTCTCCGCTCCAGAGAGTCTTGTACTGGTCCATGGTGGAGAAGCATATTCCCTCCCAAACGGGTCCGCAACCCATTGAAGCATCACCTATGTTACACACTACTATTCCGGGTTTCCTGTTTATCTTCTTATAAAGAGCAGCTCCTACTGATATATCTCCTGAGCCTCCAACAATTGCGTTGTTCGGATATATCCCGAATGGTGTGAAAAAAGCGTGCATTGAGCCGCCGAGGCCTTTGTTGAATCCATTCTCACGGGCAAATATCTCAGCAAGAGCACCATAAAGAAGGAAGTTGATGGCAAGAAGCTTTGTGTTTCCGCTGAATCCCTTTTCGACAACTTTGAGCGCTGCTCCTCCAAAATAATTCTTCATAATATCGTACAGGGTATCATCATCAAGTTTGTGGATAGCTGATAATCCCTTGGCAAGTATCTCCCCATGGCTGCGATGTGAACCGAAAATGTAATCATTAACATCCAGGTTATATGCCATTCCAACAGCAGAAGCTTCCTGTCCTATTGAAAGATGAGCAGGTCCGGGGTGGTTATATGGAATACCGTTATATTCATTTGTGGTTTTTATCAGGTTAAGCATAGTCTCAAATTCCCTGATTACAACCATATCATGATATATCCTTATTAAGTCTTCGGATGTGAAATTTTTCTTTTCTTCTTCTATAGTCTTATTATACTGGTTAACCGGTATCTTGCCGAACTCTATGAATTTTGGCTCTCTTACTACTCTCGGATTAATGTTTTGACTCTTAGGCATTTTATTATTTTTTTTGTCTTGTTGTTTTTTATTTTTACTGCCCCCTTTAGGGGATGGAGGGCTGTCAAAACTGAAATTTCTCGATCTGTTCCTTAATCTCCTTCAGAAACAAAGTCGCAGGTCCTCCATCAATAGCCCTGTGGTCGTATGTAAGTGAGAGCCCTATGTAGGGGACAAATCCAAATACGTTATTGCCCAGGCTGGCAGGTCTGTTTATTATTGTACAGATCCCAAGGATTGCTGCCTGAGGCAGGTTTATCACCGGAGTGAACATCTCAACCCCGTAATTACCCAGGTTAGATACTGTAAATGAGGCTGATGTGCTCTGAAGAAGTTCAGGATTGATACTGCCCTTTTTGCATGAATCGGCTACTGACTTCAGTTCCCGGGAAAGCGTGGTAAGATCCATAGCGCTGGCATTTATTATTGCCGGTACCATCAGTCCGCGGGGCGTGTCGACAGCAATTCCAAGGTGTACTCGTGTAAAGGTTTTTATACGATCGTCGAGGAAATGACTGTTTGCCTCCGGAAACTTCTCCAGGGCTCTTAACACGCACCAGCAGATCATGTCGTTAAGTGTGATATCCTGTTGTTTATTGTCCGTAGCCCTAATATTTTTTATTTTCTGACGGGCATCCAGAAGGCGGCGGACATCGGCACTCATGTGATGGGTAAGCTGGGCGGAATTCTGCAAAGATGCATGCATAGCTTTTGCTATAAGCTTTCTGACATTGGTTAACGGCAGTTCTGTATATTCGGCTCCGGCAACAACAGGTTTTTGATTAAGAGTCCCGTCGGAAACCGATTTTTCAATATCAGATGCAATCACCCTTCCGTTTGGACCTGAGCCTTTGATCAGGCTGATGTTGATTCCCTTCTCCTTTGCCATCCTCCTGGCTCGTGGTGATATCCTGATTTTTCCTTCTGTTGGTAAATCTGAGACAACTTCTTCCTTTTGTATTGCAGCCTCTACAGCTTCTACAGCCTCTACAGCTCCTACAGCCTCTACAGCTTCTACAGCCTCTACAGCTTTAGTAACGACAGTGCCAAAGGCAGTAATGTTTTCTCCTTTTGTGCCGATCACTGCCACATTTACCAGAACAGGTACTTCATCTCCCTCATTGTAAAATATATCAAGAAGAATCCCGTCGGATGGAGATTCAAGGTCAAAGGCTGCTTTATCCGTTTCATAGGAGAGTAGTATATCTCCTGCTGAAACTTCTTCTCCCTTGCTTTTAAACCATTTTGTAATTATACAGGTTTCTACCGATTGTCCCTGTCTTGGCATTATTACTGCAGTAGCCATTTGAACTTGTTATAATAAGTAAATCAAATAATTTCAGAGAATTACTGATATATCTAATAATCAGTAACTACAAAAATACTTTATTTAACTTGTATTTACAAGTGAAAATTACTATATTTACACTAAATTTATGAATTTTGATGCTTCTGCACAGGACAATACCCCAATACAGAAGGCTTTATGAGGTGCTCAGAAAGCATATCCTGGATGGTATTTACAAGGAAGGTGACATGTTGCCATCTGAAAATGAGCTATGTAGTCTTTATGGCATGACCCGTCCGACCGTACGGCAGGCACTCAGCACACTTGCCGGCGATGGTTTTATTAGAAAGCATCAGGGAAAAGGCAGTATAGTGCATAGCCTTCCCAGGGACATTGGAATACTGTCTGTTTCAGGTACAACTTCTGCAGTAGGCGACCGAAACCTGAAGACAAGAATTATTACGAAACCCCGGCTCATTCCATGGCCCGTAAACTTTATGTTCCCCCTGTCAGAGCTTGAGAATGAATCGGGTTGTATATATATGGAGAGGCTTAGGTTACTGGACGATGTTCCTATATTCTATGATATCAGTTATATCGGAAATATAAATCTTCCGAGAATAACTGCAAGGCAGTTTGAAAACAGGTCTTTGTTTCAGGTACTCCGTGATCATTACCGTGTGGAGATAAAAGGAGGGGATCAAAGGATAAAAGCAATACCTGCTTCAATAAAGATCAGCAGGTTTCTGAAACTGTTAAAGAAACAGCCTGTCCTTCATCTTGAAAGGAAGATGGAGACAAATGTATCAGGCTTGTTTGTTTATTCTTCTATCTTCTGCAATACAGAGAAGTACTCTATTTTCGGTAGATTCTGAAAAAATATTATTTTTATGCTTTCAAGTTGCATTTAATAGTATAATGATAAACAAACCAAACCAGATTATGAAAGAACAGAAAAAACAATGGTCACGTCGTCAGTTCATTAACCTGACGATCGGAAGTGCAGCCGGTCTGGCTGTTATCCCGCATCTCACATCCTGTAAGCCGGCACCGGCAGGTACCGATATTAAACTCGGGTTCATTGGACTGGGCCGTCAGGCAATGTTCCTGCTGAACGGATTTATGCAGGTTCCGGGTGTTGTAGTAGTTGCAGGATGCGATGTTTATGGAATTAAACGCAAACGATTTGAAAAAAGGGTTTCGGAGTTCTATTCCAAAGCCGGTAAGGAGGCAAAGGTTGAAACTTATGAGAAGTTCGAAGATCTTCTGGCAAGGACTGACATCAATGCAGTGGTTATTGCTATTCCGGATCATTCCCATGCAAGGATCGCTATTGCTGCATGCCGTGCCGGTAAAGATGTATACCTAGAAAAACCTATGACATTTACAATTTATGAAGGTCAGCAGCTTAAAAAAGTAGTCCGTGAAAACAACAGAATTTTTGGATTAGGTAGTCAGCAGCGTTCCAGTGCAGAATTCCAGCATGCTGTTAAGCTTGTTCAGGAAGGTGCAATAGGTAAGATAACAAAGGTTAATGCTTATGTGGGTGCTCCTCCCATACCATACAATCTTCCTGAAGAGCCGATACCTGCAGATCTGAACTGGGATATGTGGCTGGGATCACTCCCTATGCCTATCCATTTTAACAATGAGCTTGATCCTCCTATTTCCCTCGATCCGCCTGAAGATGAGAAAATATGGGGTGCATGGAGATGGTATAAAGAGATGGGTGGAGGATTCACCACTGACTGGGGCGCACATATGTTCGACATTGCACAGTGGGGCCTTGGAATGGATAAAAGTGGACCGGTTGAGATTTCACCTATTGGCGACGGAACAGAGTTTATTTCTTGGAAATATGCAAATGGGGTTATAATGACCTCTGAGCCTTTCGATGAGAAGCTGACCAAAGGCGTGAAATTCTGGGGAGAAGATGGCTGGATAGAAGTATCGAGAGGCTATTTCAATGCATCCGATCCTAAGTTTAATCCGCCTGCTTCAGCAACCGCAAACGACGGACCATATGAGACCAGGATTCCTCACCAGGTGAATTTCATTGAAGCTGTAAAATCACGTAAAGACCCTGTTGTTCCGGTTGAAATAGGACACAGCAGTTGTACAGTATGTACTCTCGGTAATATAGCTTGTGATCTTAAGAGAACCATCAAATGGAATCCGGAAACAGAGACATTTGTTGATGATACCGACGGTGCTGCAACAAAGCTCCTGCACTACGGATACAGGGAGGGTTATAAATTGATGTAATAATCAATTTTTCAATAGTTAATGAAAGAACCACTGATTCAAGTGGTTCTTTTTTTTACCAAAGAGTTGCACTGAGGATCAACGGAGTTTCATGGATTCTTATTTTGTACATTTGTATTATTCTGCGAATTACGCAGTGTAACCAGTTAGTTATAAGACTGTGAAAATCAGTGTTTTAAAAATATTAAAATTATGAAATCATTTATACGCTCATCGAAATACATTTTTGTTTATCTGTTAATTGTACTAAGTTCATTGTTCTTGATCGTTTCATGCTCGGGGCGAAAAAATAAGCTTTTCACTATATCTGCACCGGCAGCGAACATGTATACTTCTATTAACAAAGATGGAGTAACTGTTATCCCGAACGGGCGTCTCCTTACACCGGCAGGAAAGAGCCTGACTGTTGCACCTCACCCTTTCGGACTGGCATTGAGCAGCAATGATGATATAGCTGTAACCGCCAATTCAGGGACAAACCCTCTCTCAATATCAATTATACGGAATCTGCTGACATCCCCTGAAATTATTCAGGTGCCACCTGGTGTAAGCACTGATAAGGGAGTTCTTGAATCAGTTTTCATGGGACTTGCAATATCTCCTGATAATGAAAAAGTATATGTCTCGGGAGGCCAGGCAAACAGGATATTCATCTTTGACCTGCTCACAGGAGAAAAAACAGATTCTGTTGATTGCTCATTCTCAGAAGATGGAATTATATGTCCTGATGGATATATTGGTGATATGGCTATAAAATCTGACGGCAGCTTGATTTATGCTGTGGACCAGGTAAACTTCAGGTTGCTCATTGTTGATACCAGAAATCTTAAAGTGATACGGTCCGTTGGAGTTGGCAGATATCCTTTCGGAGTCGTGCTTACACCTGATGAGAAAAAAGTATATGTTGCAAATGTTGGAATGTTCCAGTACAGCAAGATAGGCACAATAGAAGAGAAGAAGGATATAAATGGTGCTCTGAGTTTTCCTGCATTCGCATATGGATCTAAAGAGATGAAGAATGGGATCGTTACGGATTCTCTTGTTGTTCCTGGTTTGGGAGATCCGAACAGTGAGATGTCATTTTCTGTATGGGCTGTTTCGGTTGAGAAAATCAATGCTCCTGAAGTTGTTGCAAAGATAAAAACGGGAAACCTTGTAGGACAGATGGTTGAAGGGATTCCTGCTGTCGGAGGCTCAAGTCCCAACTCGCTGGCAGTAACAGACAGGTACCTGTTTGTCAGCAATGGGAATAACGATAACATAACAGTGATCGATATTGAGAATGATACAATTGTGAAGGAGATATTTATTAAACCACATGAGGCGGTGAGGCAGTTCAGGGGTGTTATTCCGTTCGGGCTCGCAGTCGATCCTGATTACAAGAGGCTTTTTGTTGCTGAATCAGGGATCAATGCAATAGGAGTTATTGATATTAAATCACTTGAAGTCAAAGGTCATATTCCTGCCGGATGGTTTCCTTCTAAACTCAAAGTGACATCTGACGGAAAGTCCCTTATCGTTACAAATGCAAAAGGATACGGAAGCGGTCCTAATGGTGGAAGGGATGTACCTGTCGGCCCCGAAGGAACCTATATTGGCAACCTGATGAAAGGTACAGTGTCAATCATTGAGATACCGGATAATACTGAACTGAAAAAGATGACTTACAGGGTTATTGAAAATAACTTCACGATTGAGGATGCTGAAACAATTGCTTCAGTCAGAAAGGATAATCCGATCCCACTTTTTGGAGGTCAGAAGGATTCTCCAATAAAGCATCTTATATTCATTTCAAAAGAGAACAGAACATATGATGAGGTTTTTGGCCAGGTTGAAAAGGGAGAGGGCGATCCTTCAATAGCCCGGTATGGATACAATGCTTCATTTTACAACAAAAGAGAAACGAACAGAATACAGAATGCCACAATAATGAGCAACCACCTTAAGCTTGCGTCTGAATTTGCAATTGCCGACAATTTCTATGTCGATTCCGATGTTTCAGCAGATGGTCACAGGTGGCTTGTAAATACTTATCCGAATGAATGGGTGGAAACTGTAACTGCCGCGAGTTATGGTGGCAACCGTAGTTATAATCCGGTTTCAAAGGCTCCCGGAAGCCTTGCAATGACTGGTTCAGCAGGAGCTATCTACCCCGAAGATTATAATGAGGCAGGTTCAATGTGGGAACACCTTGACAGAAATGGCATAGATTTTTTCAATTTCGGATTCAGTGTTATGTTCGAACCGGGCTTTTATGACGATTCCTATAAGTATACCGG